>Ga0315324_10000083_pt1 | contig 36974 bp, 32 predicted proteins | sample M150021515metaG_FD_203919 | JGI IMG/M metagenome (GOLD analysis project Ga0315324, IMG submission 203919) | Ammonia-oxidizing marine archaeal communities from Monterey Bay, California, United States - M1 500m 21515 | ecosystem: Environmental > Aquatic > Marine > Intertidal zone | place: USA...
TTCAGGATTAAGAATAATATCCATATCTGAGGGCATGGAAACATAATCTAAACATGTGACAGGTTCTAAATCATTATACATAGTATTAATATAATAAACGTCTATTACTTATATTTTAAGTAAAATAAATTCAATTTGTAATAAAAAAATTAAAAATTGGCTAAGTTTATATTGAACACAAACTTATACATGTAACCTTGAATAAATAGATAAACACAAAAAGGTTGAATATATTTATACTTAGCAATATCTTGAAATTTATCTTTTGACCACAATTCAGGATATATATTATTTATACGTAACCAATTCATCATAGTATAAATTACACAATCATCCCTAGAATACATTACATATGTGGGTTTATCATCCCTTTTATACCGTGCTTTCATAGACTTAAATCCTTCCCCTTTTAATCTTTCTGTTGTAGTATATACACAGTATATTATAACTGAATCATGATTCACTGACGTAAAGTCTAACATGGTATTTATAGCATGTTGGGTAATGGGTATCCCTTCAGGATTTTTATGAATAAAAATCTTATTCCCATATTTAATAGAATTAATATTATTCAATGCATTACCTAGGTCATTCACAGAATCTAGTCCTCGTTCTCGGGTTATATTCATAAAATCGATGACCATTAGCGGTTTATCGTTTTTTAATGCAAAAACTACTATATTATATATTAACATAGATGTATCATTATATAAATTATTTACATTCATTATAGACATTTTTTATTATATTCGTTTTATAAAATTCAATATTTAAATTTAGTTTATTATTATAAATCATGTAATTTGTATAATTCTAGTAAAATGTCTGGTATATATTGTAAAATTAAGTTAATATCATTATATCTCCCTTTCGTGAATTTGTGTAAAAAGGAGTTGTATTTATTTACTAATGCATCTATTTTATGAAATTCATTTTTATTACGTTTAACTAACAAATTTGTCTCCAAAATAGAAATAGAAACACCTAATGGTATTTCCATACAACCAAGTATATTTTTTTTGTCATGCAATTTTTTTAAATAAAGTATTATTCCATGTCTTGTATTCGCTTGATTCTGATATGTAATATTTTTTAATTTATGTATATGTGTTGTGAATTCTTTACATAATTCTACTGGTAGCATTATACCTATATCTTTTAGTCTATTCAAACATGTGATATTGAAAGATGTAACACCACTTAATGAATCAACTTTATAATATACACCGTCTTTTTTACGTACAGTCCATATGTGACCAAAATTATAAACAAAGAATACATTTGCCTGTTTTATAGATTGATCCAAAGGCTTATGATATAAAGTATTTAACGCATAATATCTTAGATGTATACCATGTCTTTTTAGTATATATGAGACAATATTTGTTTGGTCAGAATTAACTAGATCAAAGGCCCTGGAACTAGTTATAACATTAAACCTGTCTGTTAAATAATTATCGTAAATATCTATATATTTATTAAAAACATTTGGGGTTATATACGTTTTACCGAAATAAGCATTAATGCTATGCATGCGACATAATCCATTAGTTTGTTTTTCCCAAAATATTCCTGACTTAATATCTATAGGCATAAATTATATGTAATATATAGATGGAAGAAAAAACTCTTAATATATTAAGATCATGCCCTCCATTATATAACATATTTAATGGTAAGTATAATTATTTAAAACTGTGTTCATTTTGTAATATTATTAAATGTACTGGACCGTGTTGTATCAAGTTTCCTATAGTTTGGGGGTATGATATATTTAATAGACTAGTTATTTGTATAAGAGTTAGATGTAGTCCGAGAAAAAAATTAAATAAAGGTAAGGGAAGAGCAAGAGCATATTCTGACACAGAACTCCCTACGAATACATATATGGTTGGTACTTTTTATAATTTACCTACAGAAACAAGTGAATGGGTATTTATTTCTTCTAATAACGAAATTGTACTTTATCACGATTATAATATAAGAAAAGATGATTATACGATATTAGAATCACGATTAAAAAAATTATTCTCAGATACTCCAATATATGATATAGATTTCAGTTGTTTAAATAATACACGCCCATTAGATTTGATAGAAGGTAACGGGGATATAGAATTTTCTTTTATTTAAGTTTAACGTCAAAGATAAACTTTGACAGTCCTAAGGTTTTTTTTTATTAAAAAAAAAGATTTTTTTGGCTTAGGCCGTGCGTCTTACCGCAACAATCTATAGGCTCATGCATATCATATTAAGGAATCACCCTCTCTACAATAATTACATGTACGCTAAAGTGACGAGACTCATATTTTTTTAGATATACATATATTTCTATATATATATATATATCGAAGGGTATGACACCTTCACAGATTTATCGATTAAGTCTATACAGTTGGTAATATTCTACACATGTGATTAGCACGGGTAAAACACTACCTTCTCGTAATGGTATAACGTATTATACAACTAACCTATCTAAAGCTCTGTTAAGCTTATTACTTTTAAAGTACGTTTTTAGGCTGCGATAAGCCATATATATATTTACATTTTATATTTTATATTATTAAATTGCCACTATTTTAAGTAATGCCAGATTTAATAATATTACAAAATGTGTTGATTTCAATGATAATCATAGTTTTTTTAAATGATATAACGCATTGGTATATGTAATTGATATAATATATTCAATTTTTGCAAATGTATATAAAACGTATGTTTTTAGGGTGTTTATGATACAATGTTTAATAATGAACTATTTGGCTGTTATATATACATATATAACCTAAAAAACATACATTCATATCATAATATGTCCATTTTTGACCTTAGATATAATCTTAAATATTGAAATATATATGATAATTAAAGTGTCTTTACCATTATATTATGGATAAAATGATACGCCCTGACAGTATTATTACTGAAAGGCGTAGGATGACAAAGAAGACCCGTTTGAAGCATAGACAAGTCAAACTAGACTCAGCCAGACATACTGCCATTAAAAAGGTGCCAGGGTTCATTAAAAGCTTGAAGAAAATCTCGGAAATGGTGAATGGAGGTGGGCATACCAAATCCTTGTCAAAAAATCAGAAAAAGTACATCACTCTGCAGAAGGGTGTGTATAAAGCTATAGGTGAAATGTCAATAGATGATCGTTGTGAATATCTGCAAGAGATATACAACGGTGAGGGGAAACTCCATTCTATTGAGGACAAAGCCTTTAGGAAGGAACTCAAGAAAAAGGAGAAGAAGGGTATGACCATAACCAAGATTGTTATGAAAAAATCTCTTTCCATCGAGTTTCTACTGAACGACTTTCATACATGTGCTAAGAAAAAAAACCGTGTTCAATTATCGATTAAATCGTCTGATAAAGCTATAATTGCCTTAGCAAAAGAGATCAAAGATTCTATGATCGTCATAGGTGAATATATATATACAACACCAGATTCTATAGTGAATGCAGTGACAATGTCTATTCTACAGAGATGCAAAATATATACAGGGCATTTACTTCATCCCCACCACACCCAAGGTCATCATGAGAGCATTGATAACATAGAACTATCGTTTCATGCATTTCTAAACCAGTACTCTGTTACAGAACCCATAGGGATTGCCTTGAAGGATACCATCAGATTCATAAAAGATATGAAACGCGTGCTTGACAAGAACATCTTACCCAAAGAAAAACTTTCCCGAATGGAAAAAAAATCTACGTCCATTCGAAATGCCATCAAAAAGAACGAAGTCGAGGCATGTAAAGTTGTGTTATCTATCCTAACCATGAAGACTGGGAAAGATATTGCCGTTAGAATTATGGGATTTGCATCATCATACAAAAAAAATATCAACAAATTATGCAAGAGAGGTATGACATCATCAAATCTTCACGCATGGCCTTTGATTTCGTGTTGTTTGATCAACTACGATACAAACAGTAGCAAACGCATTCACGAACAAAACGAACGCAAGGCTAGGGACTATCGTATGAAGTGTGAAATGTATGCATTGGAATGTTTAGAACAGAAACATGCGTATGATGAGATCATCAGACGTAAGCTTTTCCACAAAGTTGTTCGTGACATATCTATGATCAAAGAGAAAACCGAAATGTGCGACCGATACAAAAAGTGTACAATTGAGCATAAGAAAAACCTAACGGGTGTATTGAATCAGCTAACCTACCAGTCGAGAGTTCTTCTTGAGAAAAAAAGTATTCATGAGACAGGAAAACGGTGGAGATGTTACGTTATGTCTCAGATCAGAAAACTGTCTCTCAAGAAAATGACTGACACCCTTTCCGATGAGGAAAGATGTAAGTTAGTTAAACTCATGTCGAAACTGGACAAGTACGAAACTGCAGCTAAAAGCATCGAAGACAACCAATCACTCTAGATTTATAGTATTACCGATCATCTTATATGATGATTGTCTATTTTTTTTAAAGTTAAAATATGATTATTTCTATAAAACGATATATGAGTATTGATGATAATTCTTTAAACACACATACTACAATCCACCTCGACCTAGATTCATTGTTTATACCAAAAACTGATATTGACAAGATAACATTCGGATTATATTCTTACGCTATAAATAATAACTTTCCTGCACCTTATATTTTCACGGCCAATGTTACAACGGGGGATAATACATATTTAGGCGTGTTAAAAAATAATAATATACAGCTAATAGAAAGTTGTAAAAATGCTAGCATACTTTTTAATAAATCATGGGATAAATCTGCAGTACATAATTTATTAATAACACAGAATATGCCACATTTTACTTCTGAAGAAGTAACACGAGGATGTATTTATATAGACTGGGATAATATTCAAGTTTCAGCGGAGTATATAGAAGCATTTATTAAAGGTGCACAAGATTTTATAGATAATACGAAAGTACATACGGTGTATAAAATATACGTATTCTTACACAGTAAAAATACAACTAGTATTAAACAAATATTTAAAGATTTAGGTGTCGAAATTGTGTTAATAATTAAAGATAAGTCTGGATGTGGTGATGAAGAAATATTAGATTATATTAGGAAAAACACTATAACAGGAGATTCTGTTTGTATAGCTTCAGGTGATAGAGATTTTTCATCACTCATGGTAGATTATGTGAGAAAAAAAATTAACGTGTTTTTAATTTACAATAATCAGGCATTATATACCTTTAAACATAATGTACATTGGTTGTCTTCTATAGATATAAAAAACATTAAAGGTGTTGATTCTAAACCTCAAGAACCAAAGATTCAAAAAAATAATAAAACAAAGCCTTGTAAATTTTATAATCTGGACATATGTAATGCTGTAAATTGTAATTTTATACATATATGTGGTGTTTGTGGGAGACCTCATAAAATGAGAGATTTTCATCCTAAAATATCATCTTTAAAAAATACTATATGTAAGAAATATAATTTAGGTACATGTGTTTATAACCACTTAGAGTGTAATTTTTTACATGTGTGTATAAAATGTAAAAAACCACACCCATACTTGGACTGTGAATTTATAATGTTACACTGCCCTTTATGTAATTGTACAGTGAGCAATATTAAAGAGTATATACACCACCAAATAGATCCTACACATCAATCCAGGGTAGAAAAGTTAAAACAAATATATCCTAAAAAATTTTACTCCGCATGATTATAAATTTAATTCAGACAATCTGTCAGCTTCATTTAATTGATATGATGTATCCCCATATATGTCTTGACGTTTTTCCAACTGTCGTTTCATAGCATTACGTTCAAATAGATCTATAGGTGTAGACATACCCTCGCGTATAGGACCGTCTTCATCGCCAATACTAAAACTACGTTCTATTTGTTTTTGCGTTGTTTCTAAGGCATCTTTTTGTATTAATCCATCCAATGTTAACGGGTCATCCTGTTTCTGTTGTGAATCACATAATGATTTACCTAATGATTGTAGTTTAAGAATATCATTTTCGGGGTCTATAATCTTACGGGATTCCTTTCTGCGATCTAAAGCATTTGTATATTCACTTGTATACTGCATCCCACAGTGATTTAAAACTGATGGTCGTTCATATGATGATATAGATGGCATACTGTTGTTATGACATCGGTTATGGTAGTTATTATTAATACGCGGTTTTTTACAACCAATACCTAAACTATGTATTACAATAAGTAACAATACAACACAGACACAGACATAAACTAATGGGGTTTCGGTTCCACGCATTTTCAAAATCGTGATTAGAATATATATTATTAATTATACTTTATAAAAAAATAAAGATAAACTACAGTTTATTCATTCTCTACTTCTGAATGAATATATTGATCAACTATTTTAAATATCCAATCAGATTCAATACTATTAGTCATTTTAAGCATTTGATCAAAACTTAAAATTTTAAGTGTGTCATCTGGATCTTCATCTGGATCTTCATCTGGTCCATATAATTCAGGTATATATTCAAACCTATTTTTTGGGAACATAACATCCAAATTATATATGTCTATATTGATAGATTCAGCATCCATGATTATTACACAATTAGTTTTCAAAATTTAAATCCTTATATATACAATGATTTCACATCATTTAATCATTTGTCTGCTTTTTGTATGTCTTATATCGTTAATATTAAACCATTCGACTTGCGGTTTTCTTAAACCACCAACAGATTTGTCCGATATTGTCAATATAAATAGAAAAACAACAGGGGGGTCATCTACTTCAAATAATACATACAAGCGGGAGAAAACCCCCCCTGATTATATTATAAATTCAAATAAAGAGTATGATCTTATACCTGGTGCAACATTTTCACCAGATCGTTTATTTTGATTCCTTTTTTATTCTAATATTTTTTTCTTTAAATAAATCAAACACATAGACGGACGGATCTACACTCTTTCCGTTAAAGGTGTATTTAAGATTTTTATAAAAACTTAACGGACATGTTTTGTGTCCAGCCTTTTCTAGATCAACATGGTAATCATATATATTAACAGAGTCTGGTATTTTATCATCGTCACAGTTTTCTATAAACCCAACTCTATTATTTGAAACAGAACAATTAAAAACAGGTGCTAACAAATATATTTTATGAAAAGTAGAAACGGCGTCTGCAATTTTATGGTCAAAATATATGGCAGAAATATCTTTATGATACTGGAATGTTCTTTTAAATTCATTTAATATATGTATGGGTATCATTTCCATATCCACCTGTTGTGAAAATATAGAAAATACTCTACATGTTCTAGGTACTCGCACATAATGAATATCGTGTAACCTTTTTTGAGCTAAAATACTCATATATGGAATAATCACATCAACTGAAAAATTATTAATATCAATTGTTTGAATATATGTATTAGAGGACACATCAACTTTCTCATACCATTCGAGCCATTTTTTAGAATAAATGTTAGGCGGGACTGGTTTATTAGGGTAGTTAATCCAAGAATTATCAAAACTGGAAATATAGCTCAACTGATGACCCGTATATGCACAGTCGTCACATATGATACAATGTATTTTTTTACGATACAGGTTTGATCTATGATTTAACGTGTTATTGTATACTTCGGTTATATCGTAATACACTTCATCTATAATAGAATGTAAGAATTCGTAAGCTAATAAACTGACCCATATATTAGATTTTGATACCCGGAAAGGTATTATAAGTATAAAAACCGCCTCCCCCGATTCCTTTTCCTTAATAGAGTCAGCTACATACGATTGACAAATGCTTAGTAGCTTACTGTAAAATACACTAAAAGGGACATATTGAGTGTATTTAATAATTTGCTGTGCGAAATTACGACTCTCTATATCACATTGCATATTAGCCCATCTAGTGGCTTTTTTATAATTAAGTGGGTAATTATTACCATCAGGCATTTTTATTATATCTTTATTTTCTTCATAAAATTGTTTAAACTTGTTTAACGATAATTTACCAGACATTATAAAGCTTAAATTATTTTCAATTATACGATATATATTAAAAAAATAAATAAAAATTCTTAATATTGACGTAATTAGGTAGTATTCATTTTTTTAAAAACTTGGTAATAATATAAAGTAGGGTTGTTTTTACTTTTTTCAGATAGTGTTGTAAAGCCGTGATTTTCAAAAACATTAATCATTTCCCTCTTCGAATAATAATGTCCGTAATATTCTTTATAGAATTCATTTGAACACATTTTATCGGCGAATATACCATAAATTAAATGCTCTATATGACATAATGCTCTAACAGGATTAGATCTAGCGTCATGTTCCCTGATAATTACAATGCCCCCAGGTTTTAATAATCTATAAACATCTTTAATAACATTTATAAAATTTTTCATATGATGCAACGTTTGAAATATTGTAATAATATCAAAAGTGTTTTCATCTAGTGTATGATTAAATTCCGATTTTTCGTCTACAGGCGGGTCAATATAAATGTAATTAATCTGAGAATCTTTACCATATTCCTCATTGGATTTATTACTCCATGACTCTATGTCTATAGCATACGTATATCCCTTTTTTATACCAAAAAACTGTGCTAATGATTTAGTGATAACACAGTCTCCTGCACCAATATCCAAATATTTAGTAAAACATGGTAATATATGTTTACCATATAGGTCAACAGAATTTGTAAATAGTTCAGTTATATCATTTACTCGTGTATTTCCTCTATCTCTTGTTATTTCTGTGTGTTTGGGCTTATTTACCATCTTCTTCAAACAGTTTATAATTTGTATATCTGTATAGTTATTAAAAACCCACTTTTTTAGGTTTCTATATATCAATTTATGGTTAATACCATAAAATTTACATACATATAGTAATCTAAGCAAATTCTGTGTGGTTCGTTTATACGCAAACACAATATACCGTGAATCTTCTCCATATGATACATTCATAGGGTTGCTCATGGTTAATCTTATATTAATAAAAACTAAATTCAATATTTAGAAAAAATAACGCCTCTATTTATATTTATACAATAAAGATCCTGCGTCAGGTTTTAATAAATATTTTATGTTATATGCTTTAGGTGCTTCTGCATTATATAATTTTGTACATATAATTAAATAGTATGCTATTCTCGGGATTACATCAAATTGTTTATTATATTTATATATACAATGTGTTTTTATTGAAAACCAATTGTATGTCATTTTGACAAATTTGTCAAAATCGAAATTGTGTGGAGCTTTAATGATAACATTTTCTGTAAATGATTCTTTGGATATTTGTTTGATAACATCATAAATTGGTATTTTATTACCGCCATGTTCTAAATATAACATAATTTTATTATATTCCCAATAACCAAACCCTCCCCATGGAGGGTCTATATATACAAAATCCATTTGTTTTTTAAATCCCGATATAAAATCCAGACAATTACAATAAACTGCATAGTTTTCGGTTATATTATTGTTAAATGTTTCTAGATTTTGTTTAAGACATTTATAAACATCCTCATTGTTTTCAAGACATATAACTGATGCATTAAATCTTCTATGGAAGTTGATAGCATCACAACCAATATGAGAAGTCATATCTAAAACATTATCAACATCATTACAATTAAAATGTTCTTTGATTATATCTATTATTATTTTAGATGCATATGGCATTAAACTAGAATATTCTGATTCTTCTGTTGTTAAAAATTTCTCATAATTAACACAATCTGGATCAAACTGCTGTATGTTTTTACTAAGTTCAATTACTTGGTTTGAAAATGGCATTATTTATATATAACATATATAATTCAAATTTAGAATACATTAATTCACTTATTTATACTTTTAAGATCTGGATGTCTGTCAAGTATCCCCTGAACATATATACCGGGCCCAGTCTTAAACGCAAAATTCTTCCCAGCGATTGCTAATGATAGATTTTGAATTATATTGTTATACCAATTGGTATTATCGTTCAAAACTATCTTCTTTGTTGAATTAAGGATACTAATTTTTTTTGAAATTTGTATAAGTACTTCATCGTCTATTTCACAGCCTGTAAGATTTTTTTGTGTAGATAATGGTATACATATCGAGTTAGTAATTTTATTATCTGGGCTATCGAGTGAAATTACTAAAAGGTCCTTTTCATTGGACGGTTCTACTTTTGTTTCTTCTTTTACTTTTACCTCAGGTTCTACTTTTGTTTCTTCTTTTACTTTTACCTCAGGTTCTACTTTTGTTTCTTCTTTTACTTTTACCTCAGGTTCTACTTTTGTTTCTTCTTTTACTTTTACCTCAGGTTCTACTTTTGTTTCTTCTTTTACTTTTGGCTTGAGTTTATCTTTTTTAACCACAGCATTTAACCATGAGTTGTTAGATTTTACGGGGGGCTGTATAATAACTTCTTCTGTTTTATTATGTATTTTTTTAAACTCTAAATCCACCTTATTTAATTCTTTTGTGTTAACCTCTTCTTGGGTAACATTAGATTTAGGTTTAAAAAAGTCTGTTGTTTTTGAATTTATACTAAAACTTTGAGCCCTTTTTAACTCTGGTTTAGTATCTATATCACATATAGATGATTTTTCTGACCTCGTATGTAATACTTTGATGTGTTTGCTTTTAGGTTTATCCGGTTTAGCTAAGGCTGTAGGTAAAACAGGAACAGAGACATTACATAAAATATCATTTTTCTCTATATTTTCTTTTACAATTGCGGGGTTTTTAATCAACGATACTTCTATAATATTGTCAACCTTTGGTAAAACATGTTGTAGTGTATTACATGGTATTTTTTTTATAACAGGTGTATATTCAAGTTTTAATTTCATTAATAATGGTCCTAAATGTTGTCTCCAGTATTTAAATCTGGACCCACAATTATATATAAGAGTTTTTACATTTAAATTTATCAACTGTTTTTTAAGACTTGTGTGTTGCTCAAATTTAAGACGATATGCTTTTTCCATTATACTATATTTATTTGAATCCCAATTAGATGCTATTTTATGTGTTCGTGAATTAGACATCTGAGTCAATGTTTTGATAGTATTAGCTCTTAAAACACAAGCCGCCCATGAAGGATCACTTGAGTAAAATTTATTACATGTATAGTAATGTGCAACTGTGTTATATTTTGTCCCATTTAAAATGATAGGATGTTTAGAGAAAGGTGATAAGAATGAGGTTTTTCCATCATTGTCTGTAAAATACATTTCATTAATTATAATATATATACTATTTTAAAACAAAAAAAAGTTACATATATTATATGATATATTTTCTGAATTCAATATATTAGTGAAAAATCACAGTGTGTATACACAGTAGACAAATACAAGCCTGCCAAATAAACCGATCAATATACTTCATCTTTAAGCTATCATACGCATAATGAACACATATTTTATTATTATATAGAAAATCAATAAACAGTAATTATATAACATCGAACATGACATCAGATGAAGATAATGCGTATGTAGTAGATTCCAAAGAAGATTTACCTGACAGAAATTCAACAAATTATCCTTTAGCTCTTTTCAAATTCCTAGATCAGATACAGGTTAACCCTGACGATACATTACAATATCACCAGAAGCTTGTAAAACAATACTTCACATTAAATACTAATAACCGAGGTTTATTAGTATTTCATGGGACAGGTAGTGGTAAAACTATGCTTTCGGTGGCAATTGCTGATGTTTTAAAATCTTTATATAAGGTTGTTATTTTAAGTGCTAAATCATTGCAACATAATTTTCAAAAAGAGGTAACAAAATATTCTGAGTTACAAAAGAAAGACGAAGTCCCAAATAATTATGTTTATATTTCATCTAACGCGGGTAATATGCTTGACCAATTAAGTAGAATAGGGAAGTCGAAAGAAGAATTAGAGTTCGAGAAAACACTCGAAGTATTTAATGAAAAAATAGACTTGGAAAATAAATTAATTATTGTAGATGAGGCTCAAAATCTGTTTAACTCTATAGTAAATGGTAGTAGAAATGGTCTGGGTTTTTACAATGCTGTGATGAACGCAACTAATGTACGTCTAATATTTTTAAGTGCTACACCTATAATTAATGACCCATTTGAAATAGTGCCAATGTTTAATATGCTCCATGGTTACAGGTTATTACCTGAATCATATGACGATTTTTATACTTATTATGTTGATACACTGAATTCCCGCATTAAAAATAAAGAAAAGTTCAAAAACAGAATAGTGGGGCTTTTAAGTTATGTAGGGGATTGGTGGAATACTGGTGGTATTAATAAACCAGGCGAGGTTATAAAACGACCAAATTTTCCTGATCAACTACCCACAATTGTGGAAAAGGTTCCGATGTCTACAGAGCAATTTTCAGCATACTCAACAGCTCGAGATCTTGAGTCGCAGGTTAAAGGTAAACGGTCTGTTACCAAAGAAAATATGCAAAAACCTAAGTCTAATCCATCATCTACGTACCGTGTAGCATCTAGACAGATATCCAACTTCTTATTACCAGATACCATCAAGGTTAAAAAAATAGGTGAATACGGATACGTTAAACATATTGATAAATTAACAGATGAACATTTAACCAATCTTGATAAATATTCACCCAAGATGAAAAAGATATTTGACAATATTAAAAAACATCCAGGATTATGTGTTGTGTATTCATCCTTTGTTACAGGGGAGGGTTTACGTATATTTTCTAAGATATTAATGTCTAATGGTTGGAAAGAATATAATAAAACTAATAAAAAAGATCCATCCGAGCGTGTATTTGCATTTGTTACAGGAAATGTATCTGCCGATGATAGAGCACATATATTGTCGCAATTTAATGATAAATCAAATCAGTATGGTGGTAACATTGATCTAATGTTATTATCAGGTGCTGGAGCAGAAGGTCTTGATTTACGTAATGTTATGAGTATACATGTAATGGAGCCTTATTGGAATTATGGACGCATAGTTCAAATTATTGCAAGAGCTATACGGTATAAATCACACGATGATTATGAGATGGATAAACGTATTGTTCAACCTTATATTTATCTTTCAGATTATCCTAAGGATTATGAATTTAAACCGACTAAAACAAAAAAAACTTTAGATCCAACGACAGATGTCCACCTATACACAAAATCTATTAAATCGAAACGACTAAATGAATCATTTTATGCGGCAATGATAGAAGCTTCTATAGATTGTAAAATTCATATAAAGGGATCCCCTGATGAAGTTAAGAAAAAAATAGATTGTTTAATGTGTACACCAACCAATGAAAAATTATTCCACCCTGATCCAATATTGGATTTGAAACTTTCAAATACATGCTCTAGACCAGTACAAGAATCAATTAATGCTGAAGAGATTCAGTACCAAGGTCAAACGTATTATTATACAAAATCACCGGATGGTACTATATTCATTTTCGAATATAAAAAGAATTTAGATGCTTATACAGAAATGAATCGAACACACCCACACTATAATGCTTTAATTGAACAGTTAGGTTAATTCATTTTATCATTACTACCCGTAATAGCCCATCGGCCCATACGGGCCATACCTATCCCTGCCGATGCCTTTGGATTAGCTATCATTGTTCCCATGGCAACACCTGATTTGAATGCTAAAAACCCAAGCATGGCAGAAAACGGGAGTATAAGGAAGAATAATTTAACAAAACCTGACATTTTTTCCTGTTCACAATTTACTACACCTGTTCTCGATGTAGTACATGTTTCAAATGTTTGATCTGATGAGTCATATGTCATATATGTAATCACAATAAACATAATTATAAACACAATGATACCAGGAATAATACCCCACGTAACTACATTAACAGCACCCACCTTATCCCCAACATCGTCAATAACATCTCCAACTATTGTCTGGTTTTGATCTTTGTTTCGAGCATTTCTTAGTTTAGCTTCTAGTTTAGCTATTTCTAACTCTTTTTGTAAGTCCTCGACTGTTTGATTTTCATTCATTTATAAAATAAACTATTAAAATTGAATGATAATATATATATAAAGGGTATAGTCTTATACATTAATATTAATTAAATGATTCTTGAGAAGATTTTTCAAACACGTGTGGAACTTAAAGAATTAGCATTAACTGGTAATATAGATATCATATTACTTGATAGTATTAGACGCAGGTTTAAGAATAAATGTTATATGTCCAGTTATATTCTGGATATCATTAAAATCATTCAAAAAAGTGATAGTATAATATCTTGTACAAAACAGGACGCAAGTTGTGTAATTGATGTTCAATTCAGGGCTAAGGTCTTAATATTTAAAGAATATGATATTTTACATGATTGTGTTGTTAATAAGATTGACGAAAAGGGTAATTTAGTATGTAATAATGAATATGCGTCAATTTATATTAAATCAAATCCAGCATTACAAAATATTAAACAAAAGCAGGTAATTACGGTAAAAGCTAAACTTATCACATATAAGACTTTGACATCAGAAATGTCAATAAAGGCAATACCCTTTGTCCCTATAATAGAAAAATCTATGATATTCAAGGTTAATGTGACTAAAGGAACACCTTTAATGGACGATAAATTACATGAATTAGAAAAAAAAATAGAACAATTAAAAGATTTAAACCCAGAGATAATAAAGTATTTTCACACTCTATTATACCCTTATAAATCTAAAGACCATTTTAATAAATTAAAAAATATGGCAGATGTAATACAATTAGATAATATCAACTTCAAACATGGTGATATTAAATACATATACAAGGATTCATCTATCCCTATGGATACACCTCAAATACTTACAATACCCCCACCTAATTTGGATGATCCATTAGAGTCAAAGGAGATTCAAATACACAAAGATCAATTAGTGGTTTCTGAATCATATGACATTGTCATGTCAAGTATAATACATAGTTATATCGAATATTTCAATGATATATTTACATTCTCATCACAATATTACAATATGAATATAATAAGTAATAATGATGTAATATGGGACATTTATAGAAAGTATAAACGTTAATTATAATTTATCAAGAATATTTTTTAATTCATTTCTCTTCTCATTTTCATTTGTTATATTATTTTTCTCCAGTTTTTCTTTAACTTTTTTTTCAGCATCGTCAAACATTTTTACTTCCTTTTCAAGCATGTCATATGTTTGCTTCCATATACGTTTTGCTTCATTTTCAGGATAATGTGGTGTAAGTTCTTGATATAAATATTTGACATAGTCGGCTTGTCTTTCGCAAAATTCTAATTTAGATCTGTAAGGTTTCGCTTGCATTTTTTTTATAAACTTTACAAACGCTTTTTCATGATACATACGTAACTGTATCATATACCTAAGTACTATTGGAAAGGTTGATGCAAATCGTTGATTGTTTTTTTGGTAATGTTCTAACTGACGCTCCACGGTCAGATTCCTAAACTTTTCGCTTCTAATTTTCACACGAAAATCATTCCATATATCTTTAGCGTCATCTGTGTATGTATCCATAACGAATAATTTTATATTATATCACAGACGTTTCTCTAAACTGTTTTTATAGTTTCTACATAACCCAAAACAAAATCGGAAATAGATTTAAACTGTGTTTTTTGTGTCGGTTTATATGAAACATTTGTTTGGTGGTCTTTCCCATCAACCTTGAGATCTGAACCACCAACCTTTGGTTTAAAATTTGGAGCATTTTCATCACACCCACCTCCACCATGTACAACAATCACAGTATCATCATATTCATGGGTAGACACTACTAAACTACTTTCATCACCACCTGTGATATGTTCATCGTCACCTGAGAATACATAATCTATAAGCCCTTCAGCAATACCTCCGGTGTAAGCACCTTCACGCATACCTCGTTCTATATCATAATAATCCATTTCAGTTTATATCTATAGATATTGTATATTTTATATATATTTTATTATAGAAAGATTATATATAATCGTTCATAATATAACTATATTTAATCATGAAGAAACAGGGTCGTATAAATTATAGAACCAACTAATGAAAAAAATAGTACTAAATTTACGTAGATGAAAATATATAAATAAAGTACTGTGATTGTTATATACATATTTAGTTAATTACTCATATAAATAACAGTGGTTTATATTTCATGTTGTTGAGATATATTCATCCGTGATTTTATTATGTAATGTAATTTTTGAATAATATCGTTATCTAATATATCTAAGTTAACCCGACACCCGTCAGCATGTTCTATAATTTTATTTATATGTAAGTGTTGCCTTAAGATATGTAAAACATGCATTCGATCCTCGTATGGCAATTCAGAAGCATTATCTTTTATTTCGTTAAGTATTGACTTGTTGTCTGTCATAATTATTATATCAATACACAACAGTCTTCAAATAAAAAAATAATAATTTCAATATGTGTTTTTTATACTTTTTTTTAATTCATTCCTTTCCTTTATCCCCTCTATGTTTTTTATACAAGGTTTTATATTCAGGTTTTTTGGTATTGTTTATAATACTAGACTTTACATAACTAATAGCTTCTTTAAACTTTTGAGGGTTGTTCAATAAATTTTCCCATATATTAAATTTATGTATATTGATTAATGGTCTATTAGTAACTTTTCCAAGGTATTGAACTACGTCTTTAACATTTAGCTCGGATTTCATCTTTTCCAAGTAGTCTGATATAATCTTATTTTCCAATGAACAGTCCCCACAATGGCAAAACCCTATCAACTTATCGGAATTATTGTTATTGTGAAATAACCACGGTCTATTAATACTATTATAGTAATTAAATTTACATTCTATATCCTTAATATCATAAGTAATAATAGTATTAATATCATCGCGTTTAATATGCATACGTACCTCGGTAGAAGATATTCCAGCCCATGCTTGTATATATAATACAGATTTGGACATCCTAGACACGCCTTCAATATAATCATTTTTAAAATCAATACCGTACTGTTTTGATAATTTAAAGTCATCTTCATATAATGGATTTAATATATCTTCATTATTACCATTACTATATGGCATACGGTGTTTCAACATTGATTCAATAGGAGACATTGCTACGATCCAATTATACATCATAGACATATTCCAATAAATATCAGAGTCTAATGGATACCCATCTTTTGAAGAATTAGATCTTATATCTGATATAAATACAAAGTCTTCAAAGGTTTTAAATATACCCGCATCTCTTATATTCATATAGTCCTCGATTATATAAATTTTATAATCGGAATCTTTAATGAATTCTATGATTGATTTATATTGGTCGTCGTCAAGATCAGACATCCGTTTGTTATTAAATTTATCATATGTATTTGAATTTGTTTCAAAATGTGAATATATATGGATAATATCTTTATGTGGTTCTTGTCGATGAGATTTATTATTAGGTAATTTAATATCAAATTTATTAGGATCTATTAATACAAATTTAATATCCGGAAACAGTGTCGATAGATAATGTGTTTTATTACTTGGGGATGAACCCGCATAAATACATATACCTTTGTTATGTTTCGTCAAGAATTGCATTTCGCTTAAAAACAATTTGCGTTGACCAATATGGACTGATGATTTAATTATCTCTGATTTATCATTATAAGGCAGGCATTCTGTAATATCGTTAACAATTTCAATTGGTTCCTTACCACGTACATCTTTAAATTTACTAACAAATATTTTTTTATCTGGATATTTATTAGCAATTTCAATTTTACAATCTTTGACAAGTTTAGATGATGAAGTTCCACCAGACTTATGTTTTTTTTGTAATACAACATATCCATATAATTGTAAAAATTGCTTGTCGTTTTCGGATAAATTAGACGCATGTTTCTTTACATCATTTGTAAATCCAGTCATGTATTCGCCAAAATCTCCTTTTGAGTTAAAGTCGAAACCATTTAGTTTGAACTCTTTAATAATGTATTCATAATTAACTAAGTACTCTTCATAATATTTACCCTTACTAAATGGTAAAAGAACATCTATTAATTGCCCCGTTGGTTCCAATTTATTGGATGTGAATTTCTTTTTAATAGAATACTTAAGAACTTCTCCTTCCCTAATATCCCAAGAATCATTCTTACCCAATGTTTTGAATACAGTATCCCCGTTAAAACTTGTGAAGAAGAAATGCCCCCCAGGTTTAAGTAAATTGGAAATTAATTTAATTAAATTACGCAAATTATCAGGAGTACTTAGAAGATAATGTATTGCGAAATTACACATTATAACATCTATTCCACCTATAGGGATCGACATCGATTTCAATTGGCTCAATATTTTATCATGATCGGATTTTAAGTCGATGAGTTTTGTATAAATTCTTGTATTCAACTTAGAAATACCTCTTTCAAAGTCATGCTTACGTGAAATTAATTCACTCAATGCTTGTGCATCAGAGTCTATAAATAAAGCGTTTTTTATTTCAGCGTTTGATACACGAAACATATCCTGACCTTTACCTGCAGCTAGATCCACAATCCAATCAGACTTATGATATGGTTTTAATAATTGCCCTTTGATATATGAATTATAAGCAGTCATAGAGCGATACATTTCAGACTTTTCTTCTTGAAAATACCCTCTATCCATATATTCAGAACTTGATATAATCAAATCGTCAAAGGTCAAAGGGTTTTCGTAATTCTGCCATGTGTATTCTGCTATGTAGAAATTATTTCCAAAATAATTGCCACGAACTAATTCTGTTTTTCTATCTGTGCGAATCCTCATAATATCCCATTTAAAACCCCTGTTGCTGGGGTTGTCAAGATTATCTTTAGTATCAATTCGTCTAAATTCGCAAACATTATTAGATATTTCATCAACACTAAAATTGGAGTCGTCAGGGTGATAATATAAATATGCAAATGGTTCATTGCTTGGAGAGAACTGTATAGGAAAATTATGATATAATTTCATCCCAGGAAACAATTCCTTGTATTTAGGTAATTGTTGTAGTTTAAGTTTGTCAAACAATGATTTATTGATACCTGAAAATAGTAACATCAGGGTATAACCTTCTATGACATTATATGGATATATACCGTTTAATGACGAAGGGGATTTTTTTAATAAGAAATCTATACTCATATGACTTAATGGTTTCCACTTCCATGAACGCATAGAACGATACATTCCATCTTTGGGTGTGAAAACTAAACCATCAACTTCATATAACCCATGCGATTGTTCCTTTTGCCATAAATCTGATATTTCAGATTTATAATTGCTAGTTAAAGAAACCATGGACTTTACTTTTATATGCCCTTCAGACATATCAATGATTTTGTTAATATATGAAACCCTGTTTTCTGTTGGAGTTAATGTTAAACTGTTACCCATATAAGACAAAACATCAAATATATAATAATGATCAATAGATTCACCGTTGGCATTCTTTTCAATAACATGTTCAACATCGCATACAGTTTTGTTTTTATGTGATGATTTTAATTGTATAGATCTAATATTTCCATTAAGAAAATACATCACATTAGATTCAATTACAATAATTGTTCGTATCCCATCAGTTTTACCCAACACATAAAAATTTTGCATGTTGGAAAACACTTTATCATAATATTCTTTCCGATTTAATTCCCAAACTCTATTGTATAGATCTCGTAACCCTTTTTTGTACTTAAAGTTCTCCCTTTCTTTTGGACTCACTACATATTGGGCAATATCATAAATCATTTTTTGATACTCTATCATGTTTTTATGATCAGGGCTAAATTGATTAAAAATATAATTAGTCACTTTGTTTAAGTCATCCATAGTAATATTCTTATTGGTACCAACATGTTCTATTTCAAGTTCATATGAATCAGTATAATCCCATGGTGCTAATGATACAAAGTTTTCAGGTGTGATCCCTTTTTTCAACATTTCATTTTTATGTTTTTTAAGTGAACTATCAATTTTATTCAACATCTTTGTTAAAGTAAAATCTATCCTCCATCCTTGTAACTCTTCGGGTCTTATAGATAATCTTAACTTGATTCTAGCAAATGTGCAGATATTCATACTGAACGCAGGTATTTCCTCTTCTGTTGATACAACAAATTTATGAGACATAATACCATCAATATCTTGACTGCGAAGTAATTGTTTCTTCTTCATATGTGATACAGAGTTTTTCACACCATCTATAAACGACCATTGACTTATCCTATTACCCTCACGATCAGGTGCAATACAATCAATTGATTGTAGTACAGATGATTGTCCTTTAACATTGGATATGAGTTTTTGATATGAACCTCTATCGTTTACTTTAAAACGAGCTTCCAGTTCGGTATGGTTTGTTGTGTTATATATATCTAATAAACGCTTAAGAGACATTCTGGGTAATATATATCCAGAATATGTATATAAATATACTTATAATTACTTTAATGTGTAATCAATTTTAGAATAAAAAACAAATAATTAATCGTACTTTAGATTACTATTTGTAATCATACATATAACTTTCAGAACTTTTGTATGGGTTTTCACCATAAATCTTTTCCATATTATACCCCTTAGACAACGTATTTAATTCCCTTGTATCACGTAGACCATTCTCATGCTCATCACGATCATAATTACGAATATGTGCAGACCTATTCCATAATTTTATCTCGTTATTATAACGAAAATTGTCGTTAGATCTTGTTACTTCTTGTGTACTCTGTGCATCATGTGCTCTAAAATCATCTACGTTATATCTTTCAACACCTTCGTCAATATAATATTTTGGGTAATCCTGCCCCTTAGCCATGTTTAATTCATATGGTTTATTTTTATGAGCATTTATAAATTCTTTATTTATAAAGTCTAGTACTTCTATATGATTATTTTGTACAGAACTGTATTTATTCAATTGTCTAACACTAACCCACTTTTTCATCTCAGGTACAGCGTATCTCCCTAACCTAGCAGAAATGTCGCGAGTGTTGTTCTTATTTAAGAACATATTTTCAAACGAAAACGTGATATGAGATTTGGTTGACATCAATAGAATTATATATAATATATATATATATAAAATATTGAAAGTTATAAACTAATTACTATAATACGTGGGTATTCTAATATTGTGTGATATAAAGAACAGAAAAACCTGCTAAAAGATATAATATGTCGATATCCTCATACATTTTTGTCCCAGGTGCTGAAAAACATGTTATTAGAAATTTCAGGAATGTATCATATTCTAGATATGATACAGAGAAGGATAATCCAGATTTTAACCTAATAATCCAAAATCTAAAAACCAAATTTAGAAAACTAAAACCTGCCAAAGCATCATACTCCCCCCTATTTACCAAATACTGTAAAATTAATAATGATTCAACACTAACTTTTAAATTCCCAGCAAATTCACCTGATGATACAATTATGAAAAACATTTTCACAATAGTACATTCTGTAACTCTTTCAACCATTACAGAATATTTAACTAAGCATAGTATAAGTATCGACCCATATGAAACATCATGGTCGTTACAAATTGGGTTATATGAAGATTATTGTAAAGGTGGTATTGTGAACTGTAATTCGATAGATTTAAAACAAATTATATTATTCATATATAATCAACTATCTCGCAATATTATGTGTCATGATGATTCATTATATTTGTTCGAAGGGATAACATCTCGGTTACATAAATTATTATAACTGTTTTTAATATTTATATATCATATTTTTTTTTAATAGATGTATTAATTCTATGTACATCATCATATTAATTTTATATACAATACTATATTGTACAGTATCATTAGTGTAATATATTATGTATTATATACCTCGTATTATTTTATAGATATAAACACATTTTTGAATCATTAAGTAATGGCATACACTGATACTAACGGGGATATTCTAAATGATATTGTCCAACGTAAAGAATTTTATTCTTTGAAAAACAAACACAAATATTCAGCCCCTATCGATATTATACCATCATTTGTAACTGATGAAGAACTTAAAAGGGGTAATCATTTACAGTTTCACTCATACCAGAAGTTTGTACAAAATTACATAAACCCTGATACACCATATAAACGTTTATTAATGAAACATAGTACAGGGTCAGGTAAAACTATAGGGGCTATAGGCATAGCAATGAACTATATAAAATATTATAGACAAGAAGAAACAATTGGAACATCTAAAGAAATGATTGGCAGTGTTTATGTGATAGCATTTGACGGTGCAAAGAAAGCATTTCAAAAGGATTTACTAAGGTTTCCTCAGTTTGGATTCGCTACAAGAAAGGAGCTATTAACATGGAATGAATTGAAATATCGTGCTCAGAGTAACATACAATCAGATATTGACAAAGCATATGAATATGGACTAAAAATTAAGAAAAGAATATCTAACCGTAAAGGTAATGGGTTTTTTAAATTTATAGGATATAAAGCATTGGTCAACAGATTATTTGATTCAGAAGAAACTATATCTGATTTATCAGAGGATGAAATTATAAAACAATTCTATTCTGGAAAATTAAGTTATAATAAAAATGTATTAAATACATTCAAAAACTCTTTAATAATATGCGATGAAATACATAACGTATATAACTCTTTACATAAAAACAATTGGGGTATAGTATTACAAATAATATTAGACTCCGACCCAAGTATTAGAGCTGTTTTTATGTCAGCTACACCAATTAATAACAATCCTTCAGAGGTAATAGATTTACTAAATTTACTTGTTGACAAAAATAAAAGATTAAAACGCGAAGATTATTTCAATAAAAAACAATTAAAACATGGGGCCTTGGAAAAATTAAAATCTGTCAGTCAAGGATTAGTTTCTTATCTTATTGATAAAAATCCTATATATTATCCTTCTCGTAGTTTTACAGGGGATGAAATTAAATCCATTAAATATCTAAAATTCAATAGATGTGTATTGTCCGGCAAACACTTACAAACATATAAACATGCATTAAATAATAAATTACTGGCTCAAGATAGTAGATATATTATGGATTTTATATTACCAAACCCTAATACAAAAGATGATATGGGTTTATATAAATCAAGCGACTTACGGAAAATACACCTAGCAGGTGAGGCTTGGAAATCAAAACATAATATAGAGATAAATAAAAATATTATATCTGGGGAATTTCTAAATATTTCAAACCTTAAAAATGTTTCAAACAAATACTATTCTATGATGAATGATATAATATCTCTAATTAAAAAGAATGATGGTAAATTATTTATTTATCATAATTATGTCAATATGAGTGGTGTTGTATTTATTAAAGAGATTTTACTGAGAAATGGTATCATAGATGAAAATATGGGGAGCGTAAATAATACATTATGTTCCATCTGTGGTAATCCAAAGTCTACACATGATAGTAATATAGAAGAAACCAAAAATGATAAAAATGGGCACATATATAAGCCCGTAAGATTTATAATAGTTCATTCTGAATTAGATAATGTAACCGCCGAGAAAAGTATAGATAAATATAATAGAAAATCCAATTCAATGGGGCACGATTTTAAAATTTTAATAGGGTCCCGTAAGATTAAAGAGTCTTATGATCTTAAAGCCATTCGTCATATGATGATTATGAGTCGGCCTGATAATATACCAACATTAATACAAATATTAGGACGTGCTGTAAGGAATGGGTCTCATACGGCGTTACCTAAAAACATGTCCCATGTATATGTACATATATATACACATTCGTTACCTAATGGGGATCTTACATATGAAGAGATGGGTTATAAAGAAAAAATACATGATTATGAGATAATACAGTTATTGGAAAAAAAACTATTTCATGAAAGTGCTGTAGATGCTATTATAAATTACGAAACTGTTAAATCGGGACTAAGAGAAAATGACTTAGGCGACTTAGGGTTTACACCTGATTTAAAAAATAAATCATTTAATTTATCTCAACTTAACCTGAAAACATTTAATATATATCACGGTCAAGATGAAGTTGATTTAACGACATACATCATTAAACGTGCGTTTATGGAAACTTCAACTGTATGGAAATATTCAGACCTAATGAAATATATTAGAAGTCCAAATTTTTCAGTAGAATATGATACAAGTATAATTAGTGAGCAAAATATTGTTATAGCATTAAGTAAATTACTATGGACACAACAGACAGATATAGAGAATGTGTATATAGAAGATAAAAATACAAATATAGCAATCGTGGATAAGATATTCGATCCAATGGATAAACGATTTATATTGTCTAATCGTTCTATAGGTGCAATAACTCAAATAGGTGATTATTATATGTTGTTACCATTAGAAGACGGTGTATTACGAAAACATATTGACATGGTGTATAGATCGCATATAGAATATGATCATTCTTATGTGGATATTAAAAAATATTTAAAACAAACATCAAATAAATTTAATTACAACACCAAAAAACATAATTTCAAAATCAAGTATGAGAATAATCAAATAGAGCAATTATCTGAAGCGGTGTGTGATTATGGTGTAGATTTTCATGTAATGTTTATAGAGGAATGTATTTCTTATATTTTTAATTCATGGACAGATTGGTCTACAGATAAATCTGATTTTCACGACTTTTATTTTAAAATGCTTTATTATTATGACATCATAGGATTAGTAATATTCGCAGATTCTGTTAAAGAGTTTATTTTTAAACAATATGAAACATATTTATTACCATCAAAATTTATGGAAAAACGTAAAAAGGAAATGGAAGATGCTCAATATAATAGTAAACAAATAAGTGAAGAACGCACGAAAATAAATCTTCTAAATCTTATATCACGAAATATATCAAAATCATCATGTACTTGGTGCCCTCAAGTTACAAAGGAAATATATACAAGATCATTAGGGGATTCATTAGAAAGGTTCAGTTTAATTAAAAAATCAACTTCAACAAAAATAGTTAAAATTAAACCAAATTTATTACCTATAGGCCATTTCCTTCAGAAATACCCCAAATTCTATCATCCAAATAAGGGATGGTTTTCGTCACCTGGATATTTAGTTAACAAAACTAAATGGGTAGAAAATCCTATAATTATAGGCTATAATGTAAAATCTAAAACAGGTATACATGTAAGGTTTAAACTAAGAACACCTGTCCAGAATATAGAAATTCATGAAGACGCTCGTTTAATTGAAAAGGGGTCTACATGTTCCCATAGATCAAAACATTTTTTACTAGAATTATCAAAAAAACTTAATATTAAAGTAGATAATAAATCATCAATTACTGTTTTATGTAATGAGATAAAGGCTAGATTAATGTATTTAGAATTGATAGAACGATCTAAAGGTACGAATATAAAGTTTTTCTATTCCCATTTTGAGATAAATGCGGATTAAATCATATCACGTTTATTTATTTTAATTAAAAAAATAAAAGTTATATATTATATACTTATTATGACGGTACAATCAGATTTTGCTAAACTACAATCCGAGTTTAATACACTCATATACCATTATACCCGATTCACTGAAAAAAAAGTGAAAGGGGAATCTACTGACGTGCGTAAAGCACTTTCATCTATAGCTGCCATTTGTAAAGAAATGCGTGCCAGTACCCAGGAACATCGTGAAAAAATGTAAAATTATAGTTTTTCATCTTCATACAATATATAGTGGATATTCGCTTTATACTTTCTACCAGCCCTTTGTATTCTTCCAGCTATTTGGGCTTCAATATTAGGATCATTAATTTTATGCATGAATACTAAATCTGTTGCAGACTGTAAATTTCTCCCTGAAGAATACTTAGCACCATTAATTAATAATATATTTGTTCCTTCATAAGAATCATGGAACTCGTTGGATATTGTGTGTAACTGGTTAGCAGTTCCACATAATCTTTTATATAGAATATTTTTATTTTTTAATTTGAGTTCTAAATCATGTAAAGACTCGTCGAACATGGAGAATATAATTATTTTCCTATGATCCGCAGGTGCTTCTGGTAATTTGTTAACTCCTACTAACATACTAGGTATATGCACATTCTCACTTTTTTTATTAGGCAAATCCTCGTTATTAATAATTTTTAATAGTATTTCTAGTTTTGTTTTAGGTAATTCCATTTCATTAATTTTAGTTTCAGTTTCACAATCTTCATCTTCAACTATTTCTTCTATATTAACAGTTTCACTTATAGTATCAAGATCAAAATCTTCTCCTAAAAAGATAAAATCTATGAAATTAATTTTTCTACGACAATTAGCACATTTACCTGTAATAGATTTTCCAACCCTCATTAAATGCGATCCTTGGATAGCACAATCTGCACATAGTATTTTTTGACAACATCTCATAATAATAACATTCTCGTCATCTAAATCACCTGTACATATAAGACATTCACCTTCTTTAATATTATCTTTAACGCGGCTTATCGACTTACCGCTTTCCAATTTAGATTGTATACAATTTTCTTTCACTGTCTCTATTTTTTCTTGTATATTATTATAATTAAAATTAATTTGACGACGTTTGTACAAATCTTTTTGATGATACATGTCATTTTCACAAGGTTTAGGTAGTGATTCTAAACCATCTATATCAATTGTTTCGATAAATGCAAGAGTATCGGTAGATATTTTGTGTTGCTCATATTTATCTCCAAGTATCTTTCTAAAAATGTCTGCTACATTGTCTGTCTGAATACCTGCTTTATCGGCTGCAGTCTCTATGGCGTCACCGTTTAACATCTCCATAATTTGTACAGCGTCATCACCTACCATATCACCAATTAATTGGACATACTGTTTATTGGGATTGTGTATTTTATATACCCAGAATTCTGGACAACCTATAGAAACAGAACTTTCTGTATATTCTGGGTCATTATGTAAATTAAAATGGTTATACATATATCCATGGCAATTGAATGCTTTTAAATAATTATCAGAATAATATAACAAATCATCTATGTTTATACCATATTCATTGGTATATTCTTTGTTATTACTAAAATTGTACATATAACGGGTAGCACTGATATACCATGTAAAATGTGTATTAATATTCCCATAAACAGTTGGTAATTTAATAACATCATAATCGTCTAATATTAACCTAGACCAGCAATAACCTCTGCTAATATTGGAAATAACATTAATCAATTTCCGTTGTATAACTTTATTTTTTTTTTCGACATAACCGTCCATTGAAAAGACCCCCGAAATTGTTTTATTTTTAACAAGTACAATGTTATAATCATTTATCTTCCCCGATTTAATATGAGTATATAACGTCGTCAATTCACGAACGTTTGAAACTGTAAATACTGATAAATTTGTATCATTTTTAATAGCATTTTCCCATTGTAATACAACAGATGATGCTACAAACAATAATGCAGGTTTTAAGCATTTATGTTGAGGAAACCTTTTCCCAATGATACGTCTTCGATTATGATTAATCTCATATATAGAAGTATATACTATATTATTAGGGAGAGTAGGTCTTTGGGATAAAAGAGCCAACACTATGTATGTTTTACCTGAACCGAATTTCTCTGAAATAACACCTGCAGACGGTTTTATGTCAATAATATCCCCATTCCTCACATGGGGGGTATTATTGACTTTCACGTAATCAATAACTTCTAAATCGAGCATTGCTGATAAAATAGTCTTCTGGTGATCAAATAGGTTAATATTAAGACCTAGAGGGGTTGGATGATGGGGGGATGATCCATCTAAGGGTTTATATTCAAATAATTGTTTATTTTTAATATATTCCACTTTATTATGACGATATGATTCAATTTCCCGCAAATATAATGCATATTTATTATCATTTTTACATTCTTTTTGATCTTTTTCGTCGATAGCTAAATTGTCAAATAATTTAGTATTTACCTCATCATGAATGATATTCATTTTGTCTGTTAAGAGCTAATATCTATAGACCACGTTGTAATTATAATGGATATATATTTCAATTTTGAATTGTAATATATTATATTAAACGTATTAAACGTATTAAACGTATTAATTATACCCCATTGATTTATTATACATTATGGGTAAAATTGATATAAAAAAACTATTTGAAAATATGGACAGTGAATGGATCAAGGTTTTTACATCTCCTGAACTTAAACATATAGTATGTGATATTATTAAAATTTTATCTGACAATAAAGAAAACGACCACAACCCATATAATATATTTAATTTTGCTAAACATGTAAAATATACAGATCTAAAGGCTATTATAATATATGAAGATATAAAATCATCATTAAATATGGTCAAACATAGTTTTGGGTGCCCAAAAACTATGGAATCTGTATATTCATGTTTAAAAGCACAGAACCTTATTAATAATATCCCTACAACAGATGATATATCATTTTGGTCACATCAAGGAATATTATTACTCAATACCACACTATATTCAGAAGGTGAGGGTATGAAAATCTTGTGGGGACAGTTTATAGACACACTGATTAAATGCATGTCGTATAAAACTATTTATGATACAATACCATCGTTATCATTTTTCTTATGGGGATCTACTATAGAAAAAAAACATCTTATGAATGAAGACTGTTTGATATACGAGTGGTGTCACCCAAACCCATTATGTAGAACATCTAGTAAACCAATAAATGAATTTGATAAATGTACTAATTTTATTGAATTTAATGAGTTTCTAATATCAGAAAATATAGACCCTATCGATTGGAACCCTATATCATCTTCGGTAATATATACTGATGGGGCGTGTTCAAATAACGGAAAAGGTATATCTGCTTATGCTGGTTATTCCGTATACTTTAATTCGGGTTTAAAAAAAAACACTATTAAATATGGACGCATCCCTCCGTCAATTATTGGAGGGAAAACTATACATCCCAGTAATCAAAGAGCGGAAGGCTTAGCTATATGTATTGCTTTAGAAAACTCGAAAGAAGAACATATTACAATTATAACTGATTCACAGTTTTGGATTAATATGATAGAAGATTGGATGCCCAAATGGGAACGAAAAGGAATCTCCTTTGAAGAAAAAGCTAATCCTGACATAACTACTAGATTATATGTTTTAGTTAAAAATAAAAACTTAAAACTTATTCATATTGAATCACATGAAAAAAATAAAAACGCAAATCCTGAACATATACGAGGGAATAAAATAGCTGACGAATACGCCGTTAAAGCTAAACACTTAGATGCTTTCATAGACCATGAAGTATATATATAATTTTTTATGTTATAATAAAATTGTATTAAAATCGTATAATAGTGTATATATAAGACATGTCTCTCGTTAGGGCAGGATTTATTATAGATTATAATACTTTACTTAAAAAGGTCAAAGAATTTCATAAAATACGTAAAATATTTACAATAGTAACTATCGGTCATAATGCTAGCAGAAAGACAATATGTTGTGTAAAATTAATAAAAGATCCTATTAGTAAAAAACGCAATGTGATATTACCTAGATTTAGTGGGCTTATGTTACAAAAAAGTAATTTAATTGAAACTGTAACTAATTATTTTAAACCAGGTATTGATATTGATATACCTGAAATTACTATAAAATCAACTAAAAATCAAGAAGCAGTGATATCGTATTTAATGGATAATATATATACACATTCTAACATAGAAAAAGGATATTCCAGTACTATATTACAAATGAATGCTGGATACGGTAAAACATATTTATCTATTTCTTTAATTAAATTAATAAACAAAAAAACATTCATAATAGTTCCTAATGAATACTTATTAAAACAGTGGGTTTCCATATTAGAATCATCTTTCCCTAAAAATAATATTGGTGTGTTTTATGGAAAAAAGAAGACAGATGGTGATATAATAGTATCTATTATTAATTCCGCTCTTAAATATGAATATTATGACGATATAGGTTTTATAATATATGACGAGGTTCATATGTATTGTTCTAATAAATTTGCAAAAATATTCAACATAGCCCAAGCAAGTAAATGTTTAGGTATAACTGCAACACCTAATCAAAGATTAGACAAATTCGACCCTGTGGCACAATGGGCATTAGGTGAGGTTATATATGCTAACAAAATAAAGGGTTGGGATCCTGCTGCAGTTAAATTTCACACAGAAGTTACCCGTGTCATATTTAACGGTCATACAAAACACACTAAAGTATTAACATCAACTGCTGGTGTTGTTAGTGTACCACTAATGATAAATCAATTACAAGATGATCCTTATAGAAACAAATTAATTATAAAATACGCTGTAAAATTGTATAACATTGGTCGCAATGTATTTATATTTTCAGATAGAAGAGATCATTTAATTAATCTTGCAAAAATACTTCAAGGTCTCAAAATCAAATTTGATGCACCGGAGTTAAATGTAGAAAATAATACTGAAAAAAAAGTATTAAACGGAGAAAAGACAGTAAAAGGAGTTACCACTTTGATGGGCGGATCTACGGATGAAGACATAGAAAGAGCCAAACTATCAGGACGTATTGTAATGACAACATTTCAATACTCTGGTACCGGTGTATCTATTAATAAAATGAATTCTCTTATACTAGCGACACCGCGTAAATCTAATATGACGCAAATTTTAGGTCGTATATATAGATTATCTAGCGATGCAACTATTAAACGTCATATAATAGATATTGTTGACAATAAGACATGTTTAAAATCTCAATATTATCATAGAAAGAAAACGTATATGGAATTAGATTCGGAAATTAATGATATTAAAGTAGATTGGTCAAATATGGATGACAAAATTTAATGATTCCCCTTTTTTTAAATATAAACTTTAGTTATTGGTGTATAAATGTTTTTTATTCAGTTCTAGAAGTTTTAAACTAAAACTAGACCACGGGAACATTGATTTCCATCCTTTATCTATATCTTTTAACTCTTTTCTATACATTTCTTTAATATTGTCTGGAAAATCTGGTGGGAAGGTTAATGGGGGGTCGTCATTGGCACACCCCCATCCTACACATCTATAAGGTGTTTTTTTATGAACACATTTATAAGAATATCCTATTGATAACATAATCCCCGACAGTGTTAAAATCACTGTACCCCATATGCCTAAAGGTCCATACCCTCCCAAATAGCTGTCAATTTCTGGTATAAAATCAAATACAAATGGTACCGCATATACAAAAATTAAAGTTATAATCCATACAATACAGAAACCGGGCCAGCGTTCTTTCATTGCTATATATTATACTCAACAATGTATATACCAATAAATAATTAATGATGGTCATAAAAATTAGGGATTATATATAACAATGGACCGATATAGATTTTCATTAACAGTTGTTTTATGTGTAGTTATTATACTTTTATTTAATCCGTGTATGATAGAATCTTTCTCTGAAATAGATCAAAAAGCATCAAATACATGGAATATTGCAGGCGGTGAGAAATTGTTTGTTTCAGGATTACCTGATGACATAGGTGATATAGACGAAATGATAATAGCCCATAGAATGGGTGAAACTAATGAATATGCTCCAGGGGATAAATATATTTCTGATGTTCTTACAGGGAATGATGGCACTGTACCAATTCTCGACGACGTAGGAAATGAATTTAAATCTCCTCCCAATATCAGCGAGGATTCAACAAAAGAGGGTTTCTGGTATGATATGAATAGATTACAACACAATGATCTTGATAATTCAAACTTAAATGAATCAATATACAACACACACCCAGATATAACTGAAAAAAAATTAAACGAAATAAAGTTATTAGATTCTGAAAACACAACATTTGACAGACTACAACAAGGTGAGTCATCTATAGAAGGATTTGGTCAAAATAGATCATCACATAAATGGAATATTGAAGATTACCCAATTATAACTACAAATAATCTTGATATGACAACTGACTTCCCGCAAGAAAATAAACTTCTGAGTGGTCACAATATCACAGAAGATAAGCGTTTATGGGGGGATATAGATTTCTCAAATGATTGTTTACATGAGGAAGTAGATGAATTTGAATACCAAAAACGTCACGGTTCTCGTATAATTACATCACATACCGAAAAGATGTAAAAAAAACAGAGACTTAAATAATACAATCATTTATGTTTATTTATATCTGTTAAAACCATCTATTGAGTCGTATAAAGATATATTATACGATATATATTTATTCATTGTATTACATATAATAATAAATAACGCGAGTACTAATAAAATGTCAATAATATCCATTTCTGTATATATAAAAATGTGTTATATTTATTCCTTTAATATTTAATTAAAAAATAAATAAAATTAAATATTAATATATAATTAGTCCTATACAATCATGGCTCTTACGACTGGCGGAGCTGGCCGAAGGAAGCGACCGAAATCTAGTACAACTAAAAAGAGGAGAGCGACTTCTGGCTCTACTAAAAAAAAGAGAACTGTCCGAAAAAGCAAAAAAACCCCAACTAAAAAGAAAGGAAGGTCTCGCAAAAAAAAGTAAATTATTATTATAAATTTACAGATCGATTTTAGCAGAATTTAAAAATGAATTAATTTGATTAGATGTATGATGATCTTTAACTTCAAGGATTATGTCTATATTTAATTTATGAGCATATTGGATAAAGGCTTTACACCCTGATTCCTTATAAGATAATGATTTCCAAATCATATCATAGTTATTTAATGGTATGGCGTGTTTATCGCCAGCTCTTTTTTTCGCATCATATTCGTTCCCATTAAGATGCAATAAACAAATCCACTCAGGTTTCTCTATTAAATTACAATAATTTTCAGCTTCTTGGTATGTAGTGATTTGTGCCTTCCCCGCGTATATATGAGCTGTATCAATACATATACCCACTTCTGTATGTTTTAAACCAACACTTTCCAATTTACGAACCAATCTATTAATTTTTTCAGGGGTTTCATATGACATAGTTGGATGTGTTTTAACCGCCTTCATTTCAAGTATCACTTTTTGCCCTTCCATGATTTTTGCTTTTTTTAATTTAACAACTAATTCGGGTATAGGTTTAACAACATCATCAGGGTTTAGTTTAGGTATGTGTAATACAACACCTTTACTGTTTATCAAATGCGATGATACAAATTGTTCTATGGTCATATCCATAGATTCTGCATCCCCTTTCCAAGGGTTTGTGGGGTATGCAGAATGTACATATACATTTATACCATCACACGCTTTTACAATATCAGTATAACACATATTACTTTTATTAAATGACCTAGGCCCATGTGTGAATATTTGAACTGAATTTATATTTAATTCATTACGGGTATTAGTTATACTATCTTCCATATTACCATTTTTAAACACATGTATACCAATTTTATTAAAAGTAGGTAATTCTGCTTCCAGTAACTTACGTAAATCGTTTTTCCTACATCTACTTGTATATTGTATACCCAAAGAGGTAAGTCTCTCTTGTAGTTGTTTAACTGTGTAATTCTCTCCTGACATTATAGGTTTATAATATATAATTTATTCAATATTAAAAAGAAAAATTGATCATATATATAATATGTTTAAAGATCTTGATAGTATATCAATCGTAGAATTAAAAAAGAAATGTAGAGATGAAAATATTCATGGGTACAGTAAACTTAAAAAAAGTGAATTAGTTAAACTAATTAAAACTCATCGTATTAATAATATAGTAAAAGAAGGTCTGGACAAGTTGAATTCTTTATGATGATATAGTCCATCTATTAGAACATCCCTCAGTTTCACATGAAATTATTAAAGTAGAACCTTCATCTAAACTTCTGGATTGTATTTCTTGTTCAGTTGTTCTCCAGCTATCACATGAAAAACAGTGATGTTGTGTTGATATTTTTTTCTGTATTTTCTGTTTCATGCGTTCTTTAATTTCATTATGTATTTCAGCAGAAACTTCTGGATGCATTTCCTGTGATGTCATTTTTCCAAGACATGTTTTATTATTAGTGCATATATCATTAATTAATTTTGTTCCATGATCTTTACTGTATTCTATGTTTTTTTGTATTTTATATGCTATGATTCCATAATAGTTAACAAAAAGAGGGTTATTCCAATTCAACGACTTCCCCATTTTTTTAATAAAATTACATGTCTCATTATAACACGATCTTTCTATTTGATGTACTATATCCATTTTATGGGATTTATCTAATTTTTTAAATGTTGTTTGTGTTTCTAGACAACATAATATAAGTATAGCACGATTACGTCGATACTTATTATAATCCCCTTTATAAAAAGATATGTCTAATGGATCTCTATTTTCATAGAATGTTCTATGCATATTTATATCACCCATCGTATGTTAATACTATATATGATTCAACTTTAAAAAATAATACTTAAAATGAAGTTGTATATATGTTTGAATCATATCTTTGATCATCCATATATCTCATGAGATAATTATAAACACAAGAATCAGCATTGACACATTTATATTGCGGTATGTTTATTGATTCAGCATGTGAAAATGCTATAAACATATCTTTAACATTATCTGGTACATCAAGTGTATCAATGGCCTGTTCAATTGTCACAGGGTATGTAACTCTTAATAACTCACAATCAAACATGGATGAAAATTTGTAATATAAATTATGGGTCATACACGTACTACAGAAACACCAATGACTAAATTCCAATTCCAATACATATATGTCGTCACATAATATATTTTTACATATATGGCATATATCATTTCTACGTTCGGGAATACCACAAGAAATATTACGAACTTCGTCTAGTTCAGACGTAACAAATTTGATATCATTTTCATCTCTTATATAATCTTCTATAAGTTTAGTGGGATCATTGCACACCCGTCTAGGGTAAATATTATCCCATTTTTCTTCATAGATATTACATAATAATGTAATTCGGGGGGTATGAATACCTTTGTTATAACCAATACCATAACAACACATAATATAAGATATACTTATAAAATCTTTATCTTCTGGGATACCAAATTTTAGTTTAATATTATCCATTGATACAACTCTTTCTTTATATTTAAAATATTTTAGAGGTATCTTCATTGGAACATCTAAAACAACATTATCACCAAAATTAAATTGACCATTTTGATCAACAATAATTGTATCATATAAATCTAAAGTATTGTATGATTGATTATCCTCAATTTTTCGTAAATAATTTGATATAGGTTCTAATAAAATACCGAATTGGCTTATATCAATTCTATTAGTATTACATGTATTAACATTTTTTAAATTGATTGTACTCGTTTTACATTTAACAACGGCATTCATGTTAGATAAATATGTTGATATCCTTGAAGAATTGGGTACATTTTTTAGTAATGTCTTGATATATCCATGTATCATTGGTCTATCTATATCACCTCTTAAATTTTGATATACAATATTTACGATAGGCGAATATACGTAATATTCAACCTCATCTATTATAATTGGCGGTAAATCCATGGGTATTTCAAGTAATTCACCATTATAGTCGAAATATTGTTTTTGCAATATAATATTAGATATATGGGAAGCTATTGACCTCCATACTTTATCTTTATCATCATGGTCGAATTTGAATATTTTCATGGTTTTTAACTGATCTTTTGTTATATACTATAATGATTTTAATTCAAATTTGAATATTGTAGTCCAAATAATAATACAAATTGATAATATGGAGGACAATAAAGAGGTTACATTATATTATGATAATATTACTATCAAAGTCCTAAAAGACGATGATATAGATATTATAGGGTTTGGGACAAATATTAAAGACATAAATCAAATTGATATATACATCAATTTGATATGTGATAAGCTTGATATTGATACTTTAATGGACATAGTTATGTTAATACCCCTTAAAAGGGCTAGAACATGTATAATAGAATGTCTTAGTAAAGAGATTTACAAGTATGGGAAACATACTTATATATGGAATCAACTATCTGAAAAAACAGAATACACTTATTACCAGTTTCGTAAACGACGATGGCCAGTAAAAAATCAGAACAATTTAACATGGCAACAACTTGCGGTTAAAATTGGGATGGCTAAACAGGTATATCCAGGTATTAAACACGATGATGAAAATAAGACTGAAAATAAGACTGAAAATAAGACTGAAAATAAGACTGAAAATACTATTCTCGATATACCGGAACATGAAGAAGAATTTCAAAACGACATTGATAATAATCGTTTGATAAATATGTTGGATGATAGAACTAAACAAATCCGACGAGAGCAGGTACAAACCATATTAAAAGCAGAATCTAATTACGCTGTTTATGGATTACCTGTTATTGAACCAGATGAACATATGTTCAAACATATGGTGAGATTGTCCGATGTTTTAATCAAATTGGAGAGAAATGATTTATTTGCGGATCTCGTGTGTCGTTTATTTATATCCCAAGACCATTACCATTTTGCTATCAAAAACCCTAGTTTTATGAATAGAGTTGGTAATTTACTGGAAAAAAATAATCGTTTCAGTGGTGTAATTCGATATTATATGAGATATTGTATTTACTTACTCTTAAAGGAAGAAAGGCTTGTTGGTACAAAAATTCGTGAAAATAATAGGTCTGTGTTTGATGAAGACCAATATCGTTCACTACCTATATTCCAGGCAGATCTTGACGAACAGCCTTATTTTGCAGAAGTCTGTCGTAATGATAATGATAGAGGTATGCAAAATAAAATTCTTATGCATGTAAAAGGTGAGCGCAGATTTACGACTAGAGATGAATTTATTAATAGATTATCGTTAATGAATAGTGGTCTGTTAGATGACATAGATTTAAGTGAATATGATGCATTTTTAACAGGATCATCACTGGTCCCATGTAATGTGGTTACACCTTTAGAATCTAAATTTATCAATACTAATAATCCATTTATGAATT
>Ga0315324_10000086_pt1 | contig 36561 bp, 35 predicted proteins | sample M150021515metaG_FD_203919 | JGI IMG/M metagenome (GOLD analysis project Ga0315324, IMG submission 203919) | Ammonia-oxidizing marine archaeal communities from Monterey Bay, California, United States - M1 500m 21515 | ecosystem: Environmental > Aquatic > Marine > Intertidal zone | place: USA...
ATTTGGCCTTCAACCGGCAACTACGCCCGTGGCGGGGTAGCTATTTCTCGTCTCATGGGGTGCCGTGGGGTGGCGGTACTGCCCGAAAACATGAGCCGCGAACGTTTCGAATGGCTTGATGAATGGATCACCAACCCTGATGACGTGATTCGCACCACTGGTTCAGAGAGCAACGTCAAAGAAATCTACGATGCTTGCCACGAACTTTCAAAAGACCCAAGCAACTTTATTTTGAACCAGTTCTCCGAGTTTGCTAATCACGTTGGTCACCACGAGGTAACCGGCCGAGCCTTAGAACACCTTTACCTCAACTTGGCTGAGCAAAACCCTGGTTTGAAGTTGGCGGCGTTTGTGGCCGCTTCTGGGTCGGCTGGCACTTTGGCGGCCGGCGAACGCCTCAAGGCTGATCACGGAGCCCGCATTGTGGCCGTTGAGGCCCTGGAATGCCCCACCATGTTGAACAACGGGTTCGGCGAGCACAACATTCAAGGCATTGGCGACAAGCACATTCCGCTTATCCATAATGCCGCTAACACTGACGCAGTGGTGGCTATCAGCGATCGGGCTTGCGATGAACTGGGCATGGTTTTCAATACCGAAGTCGGCCACGCCCATCTTCTTGATCAAGGGGTGTCGGCAGCCATCGTTGATGCCCTCGGCCATTTTGGTCTGTCGAGTATTTGCAACGTGTTGGCTTCCATAAAGTTGGCTAAAGATCTCAACTTAGGGGCCGACCAAGCCATCGTTACCGTGGCCACCGATGGCGCCGAAATGTACGGCAGCGAACGGGAGTCCATGGCTGCTGGCCGCTACGCCTCCGGTTTTGGTCTCACTGAAGCGGCAGCCGCCACCGAAGAGCATCTCAAAGGTTGCGACACCAGCAACGTTGAAATCCTTGATGAGGCTGGCCGTAACCGCATCTTTAACTTGGGCTACTACACCTGGGTTGAGCAGCAAGGTATCGATTTCCCCGATTTCGAAATCCGTCGCCAACAGGGTTTCTGGGAATACCTGCAAGGTTTGGCCCCGGGTTGGGACGAGATGATCAACGAGTTCAACGACCGCACCGGGGTGTTGGCCGACTAATGGCTTCCCTTACTCGGGAACAAGGCTGGTTGGGTTCTCCTCCGGGAGCGACTTGGCCGAGCGCAGAAACAGCAAACGAAAACCCTTTTTTACAGTTTCGGTCGCTGCTGTGGTCGTACACCAAGGCCTTAGACGCTGGTTGGTCTGATCAAAAATTTGTGGCCACGATACAGCGTCTTGACCAAGCGGTAGCCGACATCGATGGTGCGGGTTTTCGCCACACCCCCTTGGGTCTCGCCCCCCAGCTCAACGAGTCGTTGGGCCGCACTGGCAGTCTTTGGGTAAAGGACGAAACCAACAATGTTTCGGGCAGCCATAAGGCCCGCCATTTGTTTGGTTTGGCCCTACATTTAGCAGTTGATGAGGTGCCGCTCTCTACGCCACTGGCTATTGCTTCTTGCGGAAACGCTGCTTTAGCGGCCGCCGTTATTGCTCGAGCCACCGGACGTCCTCTGGCGGTACATGTACCCACTTGGGCTGACCCCAACGTTTTAGATCATCTTGATGATTTGGGAGCCCAAGTACGCATTTGTGAGCGCCAACCTCACGAAGACGGCGACCCCTGTGTGTTGCGGTCTCGTGAGGTAGTCAGTCAAGGCGCTATCGCTTTTGGCTGTCAAGGCACCGACAATATTTTTACTTTAGATGGCGGGCGGACACTCGGTTTTGAACTTGCTGCTTCATGGGTTGAACAACAGTCAGTGCCGGATCACCTTTTTATTCAAGTGGGCGGCGGAGCCTTGGCTTCTTCTACCGTGCAAGCTTTGGTCGATGCCAAATATTTTGGGGCTTTGTCTACGCTGCCTCACCTTCGGGCTGTGCAGGCAGCAGGCTGCGCCCCGCTTAATCAAGCTTTTCAAAAAGTAGCAGCCAGCACCGTCGCTGAACCTCTGGAGGCTCCACAAATTATGGAGCCGTGGCCCAACCCCGCATCGGCAGCCAGCGGCATTTTAGATGACGTCACCTACGACTGGAAACCATTGGTTTGGGCGCTACAGCAACAAAATAACCAGCCGGTAGTGGCCGCCGAAGCCGACATTGTCGAAGCCCACCGACTGACCCACGCCCATACTGCCATCGACGCCGACCCCACCGGCACCGCTGGCTTGGCTGGCTTGTTAACCGCTCACGCCGACGGGACGCTTGACCCAAGTGCTTCTGCGGTCGTCTTATTTTCTGGGGTGACCCGCTAGCGCTCTTCTCGACGGTAGGTCTGGCCTAAAGCGGCCGGAGCAGCCGAAGGACGATTACGAGCCCGGATGGATATCACAATCAAGACGGCGATGGTCAGCAAATAAGGCAGCATTGAAAGCAAAATGGGGGAAAGATCAACCCCGAAAGTTTGGAGTCGGGTCTTCAAAGCCAACAAACCGCCAAAGAGTACCGCCCCGACCGCTGCTCTTCCGGGGCGCCATGCCCCAAAAATAACCAACGCTACCGCTATCCAGCCTCGACCTGCCGTAAGGCCTTCGGCCCACTGAGGGGTAAGGCTGAGGGTGAGGTAGGCGCCCGAAGCGCCAGCCATCGCTCCGCCAAAGGCCACGGCGGCGAGGCGAATAGCGGTTACCGAATAACCTGCTGCGTCGACCGTAGACGCAGATTCTCCGGCTCCCCGCAGGGCCAAACCAACGCTGGTGTGCGTTAAAAGAAGCGATACTGCGACGCCGGCCAGCACCGCAAAATAAACCACCGGCGATTGGCTAAAAAATACTGTTCCTACCCAAGGAATATCCGACAGCGGGCCCCAATCTACGGGCGCCAACACCGCTCCGGGAGGACGACCAACGGCACCTTTACCCAAAAAGGCTGCGAGGCCTACGCCTAAAATGGTGAGCGATAAACCAGAAACCACTTGCTCAGCGCCCAGGACTACCGTAAAGAGCCCATGCAGAAGAGCAAACACCGCTGTTGCCACTATGGCAGCCAGAAACGCTATCCACGGGTTGTTTGTTTCTAGGGCCACCATGAAGCCGGTGACTGCCCCAATGGCCATCATGCCTTCGACTCCCAAGTTTAAGATGCCAGATTTTTCGGCGATGAGTTCACCAAGAGCCGCCAGGTAAAGCAGCGCAGCAAAAGAAACGGTGGCGCTCAATAGCCCAATCATTGATGCCTCGGTCATGACTGGTTGTCCGTTTTGTCGTTCTTGACTCGGCGAACGGCGTAGCGGCTGAACACGCCGGCCCCAATCGCTCCAAAAAGAATAAAGGCTTGCAATATTGTTGACACCGAAGACGAGACACCCATGGTTTGGATGCTCAACCCTCCTACTTGTACTGCCCCGAATAGCAAGGCCACGGCCGCTACGCCAGAGGGCCGAAGCAAGGCAAGTGCGGCCACAATGATGCCGGCAAACCCGTAACCGGCAGATATGCCTTCGGTGATCCGGTCGGCGTTTCCGGAAAGTTCAATGCCGCCCGCCAGGCCAGCGATTCCGCCGCTTAATATCAGGACGGTAGTAATTTTTCGTTTAAGAGAAATGCCGGCATAGCGTGCCGTGGCTCCCGAAGACCCGGCTACCCGAAGTTCGTAGCCCCAGGCTGTGCGACTGGCCACCAGACCAAATAAGGCAATCACGCCTAGGGCGATAACTACGCCCCAGTGGGCTCGTTCAAAGAGGCCCGGTAGGCGCGCTTCGCCGGGCAACATAGGGGCCAGCGGGAAACCATGCGATTCGGGATCTTTCCACGAGCCGTGAATAAGCCATTGAAGTAAACGCAAAGCCACTTCGTTCAGCATCAAGGTGGTGATGATTTCGTTGACCCCAATTTGCGCTCGGGCAACCGCGGGGCCAGAAGCCAACAACGCTCCGCCAACGACTGCGGCCAGCAGCATGGCGGTAATCAGCAGCGGGCTGGCCCACCCTTCGCCGAAGCGAGCTACCCAAGCGGCCATCATGGCTCCGGCTAAGATTTGCCCTTCGGCACCGATGTTCCAAAGGCCCATGCTTCCGGCGACCGCTACGGCGAGGCCGGCGAGACCCAAGGGGACTGCTCGGTTTAGGGTGATCGACCATGCTCTTGGGCTACCCAGCGATGCCTCTACCATGCGCCCGTAAATGGCTAGCGGGTCGTGGCCAGAAATTAAAAGAAGCACCACCCCGATCAGCATGGCAAAAATCAGCCCGATCAAAAAGGCCAGCGGTTGGCCGCCTTTTAATACCTGTTCGCGACGTACCAGCACAAGTCGGGTCATTGGGTTACCACTTCTCCGGCCATGGCGGCCCCTACTTGGTGGCGTTGTGCCGTTTCAGGGTTGAATTCGCCCACAATCTGGCCATCGTGGATAACCAGAAGTCGATCAGAGAGGGTGAAGAGTTCGTCGAGGTCTTCAGACACCAGCAAGACGGCCACTCCGGCGTCTCGTTCGGCAATTAACAAATCTTGAATAGCTTTTACGCCTTTGACGTCAAGACCTCGGGTGGGTTGGGCCGCCACCAAGACTTTTGGTCCGCCGCTGAGTTCTCTTCCCACTAAGAGTCTTTGCAAGTTTCCGCCGGATAAACCGGCGATGGGTTCGTGCATCGGGCCGGTCTTTACACCAAAACGTTCAACGATGTCTTGGCAGTGACTGTCGGCCTGGTCGTTGTCCAGAAATGGGCCTCTGCGGAGGTTGCGGTAGTTGCGCAGTATGGCGTTTTCGGTCACCGTGAGGCGCGGAGCCAGCCCGACGGCCAAACGATCTTCGGGTACGTACCCCAATCCGGCTTTAAAACGGACGGCCGGAGGTGTTGCGGTGACCTCTTGCCCGGCAATGCTTACCGAACCTGCGGTGGCGGGGCGCAACCCGGCAATGACTTGCGCCATTTCGCGTTGGCCATTGCCCGAGACCCCGGCGATGCCCACAATTTCTCCGCTGTGCACTTGCAGGCTGAGGCCATGTAAAACGGGCAGGCTGCGGTCGCTTTGCGCTTCGAGGTTTTTTACTTCCAACAGGACTTCACCTGCTTGGCGGGCCGGGGGGCGCTCACTAATGACTGGGGAGGACCCCACCATGAGCCCGGCTAATTCGTGGGCGTTGGTGTCTGCTACTTGAAGCGAAGCGGCCACCGTTTTTCCTCCACGTAACACGGTCGCTTCGTCACAGAATCCGGTTACTTCATGCAGCTTGTGGCTAATAAAAATTACTGATCGCCCATCGTCGGCCATGGTGCGGAGCACCCGACCCAACTCGTCCGCTTCAGAAGGGGTGAGTACTGCGGTGGGTTCATCTAAAATGAGAATGCGTGCGTTGCGCCACAAGGCTTTGAGTATTTCAACGCGTTGACGCTCCCCCATTGAGAGTTGCCAAATGGGTCGACTGGGGTCGGTCGCTAAACCAAAGCGTTCAGCCAACTCGCCTACCTCTTTTTCTACTGCGGTGCGGCGCACTAGCCGGTCTGAAGCGCCCAGCACCACATTTTCTGCCACGGTGAATGAGGGTACGAGCCGAAATTCTTGATGGACCATGCCGATGCCGGCGTTTAAAGCGTCGGACGGAGAGCGAAAATGATGGGCTTCGCCATCGATGAGTACCTGGCCTTCGTCATGCCGGTAGACCCCCGACAGGACGTTCATTAGTGTTGATTTGCCCGCACCGTTTTCGCCGAGAACGGCATGTATGGACCCAGTTTTTATTTGAAGCGATGCCCCTGCGTTAGCGATAACGCCAGGAAAACGTTTCCAGATGTCAACCAAGTCAACGGCGGCGGTAGATGCGGGGGTCATAAAGAGGGTTGTTTCTTATTAAACGCGGTGACGGCGCCAACGAATCTTTTCGCGGGCGCCGCCTACCGAGTCAATGAGTAACTAATCAGCCGGTTGAACCGATTACGCCTTCAACGAATGCACCCATACCGAGCATGGAGCCGTCGTCCATGGTTTCGCCAGCGGCCACCATAACGCTGCCGTCTTGGGCAGTGATTGGGCCAGCAAAGACATGGAGTTCTCCGTCAATGATGGCTTGTCTCGCGTCGGCTACTTCTGCAACTACATCGCCGGGAACGTCCGAAGCGATAGGAGCGAGATCAACTACGCCGTCAGCCATAGAGCCCCAGTAGGAGCCACCGGTGTAGGTGCCTTCTTTGGCCTGGTTGATGATGTCGATGTAACGCGGGCCCCAGTTCCAGACCGGTGCGGTCAGGTAGGCGGTGGGCGCAAAAGCGCTCATGTCTGAGTTGTAAGAAACCCAACGTGCGCCTGCTGCTTCGGCTTTTTCGCCTGCTGCAGTGGAGTCCTGATGCATGGCGATTACGTCGGCGCCCTTATCTAAGAGTGCTTGAGCAGAGTCGCCTTCTACGGCAGGGTCAAACCAGGTGCTGGTCCAAACAACCTCGACCTGTACGTCGGGGTTGGTGGCTTGTGCGCCCAAGGTGAAGGCGTTGATGCCGCGGATTACTTCAGGAATGGGGAAGGCGGCGACGTAACCAAGCAAGTTGCTTTCGGTCATTGCGCCGGCCACCATGCCGGAGAGATAACGAGGTTCGTACATGCGTCCGAATGAGTTACCGAAGTTTGCGTCATTGTTTTTGTAGCCCGAAACGTGGTCAAAGACGACGTCGGGGTATTCGTCGGCCAGAGCGAGCATGTCGTCCATGTAACCAAAGGAGGTACCAACGATGACGTTGTAGCCCTGGTCGATGAAGTCGCGCGCATGGTTGCCGAAGTCGGCGGTGCCTTCTGGTACAGATTCCACAAAAGCGGTTTCTATGCCGGTGGCTGCCGCGGCCGCTACCCGACCTTGGTCGTGGGCCCATGTCCATCCGGCATCACCGGGGGGGCCTACGTAAATAAAAGCTGCTTTAACTTCATTGTCGCTGTCATCGGACCCGCAGGCGGAAGCAATGGCTCCAAAAGCGAGAACAATAGCCAGCAAACTAAACAGGCGACGTCGCATTCTTTTCTCCTCTAATATGCCAACCGGGTGGAGGTTTTTGGTTCCCCCGACGGCCCGTGTTGACCAATGGTCATCTTGCCACATTTCGCGCCGACGCGCGCTACTTTGTACCCTTTAGCCCGTTTACGTTCAGGATGAGGCTTAGGGCGGCTCTTACGGGGGCGACGCCTCGCTCCGGGTTAGCCGAGCCGGTTCTTTAGTTCATTTCGAGTTGTAGCGAGACTCGGGTAGCTCCGTTGTTTACTGCTGCTTGCAACATGGCCTCGATGGCTGAGAGTACGGCTGCTTGGTTGCCGCTGATGGCGGTGCCGAAGGGGCCGACTTCTACGGTTAATCCGATGGCTTCGATGGCCTCAATGGCTTCTTGCACATGCGGGCCAGGTTCGCCATCTACAAATGGCTCAATGGTGAACTCTGCGGTGATCATGAACCCATCATGGCCGAAGAATAGGCAAAGGTCTACTTTTTCTTTGGCTTAGTCCCAGAGTCGTTGGGAGCGTGCCGCGAGGTTGCGGTGGGCGGCTACGAGGTCAAAACCTAAAACTTGCCCGTCGGTAACCACCGGGTGACCGCCCACCAGCACGTGACGGGCTCGGCGATCAGGGCCCAGCACGAGGCCTGCCAAAGCGTCGGCCATGTCGCCCAAGTCGTTGCCGGGCCAAATAGCCAGGTCGGCTTGTTGGCCTACCGCCAGTTGGCCCACGTTTTCGAGGCCTAAACATTGCGCCCCGCCGTGGGTGGCGAGGTCTACTACTTGGTCGGGCATTAAAGCGTCGGGGCGGAGTTCTCGCAAACGAGCGGTGTAGAGCGCTTGGCGAAGCTCCGGGAATAATCCGCCAACTTCGTTAGAGGCCACGCCGTCTACGCCGAGGCCTACCGGGCAACCGGCGGCTAGGAGGTCGGTGACCCGACACATGCCGGCCGCTAACCGAGCGTTGGAAGACGGGCAGTGGGCGATGCCGGTGCCGGCGGCCCCCAAGCGTTGCATTTCTGAATCATCGATGTGGATGCCGTGGGCTAACCAGACGTCGTTGTCTACCCACCCCCATTGGTCCAGCATTTCTACCGGGCGCATGCCGAAACGGTCTAAGCAGTGTTGTTGTTCTTCGGCGGTTTCGCACAGGTGGGTGTGTAGGCGCAGGCCTAGTCGGCGGGCCAGTTCTGCTGACTCGACCATTAACTCGGTAGTTACTGAAAAGGGACTACAGGGGGCGACTACCACGTGCACCATGTCGCCGTCGTGGTGGCGGGCCGCTACCGCTTCGGTAGAGGCCAAGATGGCGTCTCGGTCTTCGACCACCCGGTCTGGAGGGAGGCCGCCTTGACTTTCGCCAAGGTCCATGGAACCTCGTGAGAGAAACAAACGGATACCGGTTTGTTTTGCGGCATCCACGATGGCATCAAAAACGCTGTCGTCGCCACTCGGCACCAGGTAGTGATGATCGGAGGCGGTAGTGCAACCGGTGGCGGCCAGCTCGCCGAGGCCCACTAAGGCGGCAGCGTGTACGTCTTCGATGCTTAGTTGGTTCCACACCGGGTAAAGCTCTACTAGCCAGTCGAAAAGGTTGCAGCCGGTGGCTCGGCCGCGGGTCATCCATTGATACAGGTGGTGGTGAGTGTTGACCAAGCCAGCAGTAACGATGTCACCTTCGCAGCGCAGTGTCTGGTCGTCGGGTTGGGCTTCAACGGTGCCGAGGGCCACGATGACCCCATTTTCTATGGCGATGTCTCCGGGGTAGCGGGCCCCACGAATAACCAACCGAGCCATTAAGGGGTCCAGTCGGCGAAGGTGTCGATCATCATCTTTACGTCGGGGCCGAGGGGGTACAAAATGGGACAGGTGCAACCGTCTTGCATGTATTGCCCTACTTTTTCTCGTACTTCGTCGGGGGTGCCGGCAGCGCAAATCATTTGCACAATGTCGTCGGGCACCAGTTTTGAGGCTGCTTCGACTTGTTCGTGGGTGGCCGGCCAGGTCAACACTTGGCCGATTTCTTCTAAAAGTGACTCGGGCACCCCGGAGGCCTTCATGATGTGTGGTTGTTGACCCAAGTATTGGGTCACCATAAGGCGGGCGCCGTCGAGGGCTTCCTTGCGGGTGTCGGCTACTGAACACACCACCAGTTGGGGACGGTCAATGTCGTCCATGCTGCGCCCAGCCCGGTCGGCACCGGTTTCTAGTGACTGCATGGCTTTTTTGTTGTATTCGGGCGACACCAGGTAGTTGAGCACCACCCCGTCGGCTATTTCTCCGGTGAGTTCTAACATTTTGGGGCCGGTGGCGCCAATGTATATGGGTACATCTTTGGGGCGGCGTTCTTGGTAGACGTAGTCCAGCTCCACCCCGTCGAGGTGCACAAAGTCGCCGTGGAAGGTCACTGTTTCGTCGGCCAGCAGGGCCCGCACGGTGGTCACGATTTCTCGCATGACCCCTAAGGGGCGTTTGCGTTCGATCCCTACTTTGCTGGCTAGGGGGTCCCACCAGGCACCGATGCCCAGGATCATGCGGCCGGGGGCCAGGTCGTCGAGGGTAGAAAATGTGGAGGCTAAGCGGGCCGGGTTGCGGGTCCAGCAGTCCACCACGCCGGAGCCGATTTTGATGGTTTCGGTGCAAGCTCCGAAGGCCGCCATGGGCACTACGGCGTCGCGCACCAGGCGCGAGTCGGCTTGCCATACCGCTTCGAACCCTTGGGTTTCGGCGTATTGGGCGTATTCAATGGCCTCGGTTATGGGGTGAGCGTCTTGGAGGTAAATTGCGAGACGGGTCATGTTTTTCTCCTTGGGTTAAAGGTCTTCTAATTTTTTGTGTAAACGGTTTGCTTGTTCGGCGGCTCGGGCCCGTATTTCTGCGGCGTCCACTCGAGTGGATTCTCCATTTTGCCAAACTATTTCGTCGCCTATTTCAACTTCTACCGGGCGCACCCCGGGCGTGTAGGCCAGGTGCCAGGCGTCCATAGGGTCGTAACTCCAGGTGACCCGGTCGTCGATGGCTTCGGGAAACAGGTCCCATCCGGCGGCCAACCATTGCCATGAGGTTTCCGGGGTGGCCGTAACGTCGTCTTGACGATGGCAGGCATAGGCCAAGCGGAATTCTTCGACCATGTCGGCGCCGATGCCGTCGGTTCCTAAAGCGATGGGGTTAGTAAACCGGGCCGGCCGGGCGTAGCCCACGCTGTTATTCATGTTGGACCGAGGATTATGGACCACCGTGCCGGCTAGGCCGTGGTCGTCGTCGAGGTGCACTCCGTGGATGATCATCCATTGGTCGGTGGCCAGGGGGGCCAGACGTTGGGCGGCGCCGTGGTCATCGGTGCCTTCACCGACATGGATGTGCACCCCTACTTGGTGGCGCTTGGCCAAGTCGGCGGCCGCTTCAAGCGTTTCGTCACGACAGGTAAAGGCGGCGTGCACCCCGACCATGCCTTTTCCGCCTTCGCTGAGGTAGCGGTCGTTTTCGGCTAAGCCACGAGCGGCCCCTTCGCTGCCGTGGCGGTCGGTTACCCCGTAGGCGCAGTTGACCCGCACCCCAACTTCGGCGCAGGCCTCGGCAATAATCGACAGCGAGCCTTCAATAGCGTGCGGAGATTCATGATGGTCGATGATGGCCGTGGTGCCGTTTTCTAACGCTTCGAGGGCCCCCAACTTGGCTGACCAGCGGATAATTTCGGGGTCTAAAGCGAGGTCAAGGCGCCACCAAACTTGTTCAAGGATTTCCAGAAACTTGGTGGGTGTGTGGGGCGGGGCGGGCATACCGCGGGCTAGGGCCGAGTAAAGATGATGGTGAGCGCACACCAAGCCGGGGGTGGTGTTCATTTAGCGTCCATCCCAGGGGGCCCAGTGGTCGCGTTGGTCGGGGGCGTTTAGGGGTAATTCGTTTCGCCATTGTCCGTCGTAAGAACGCAGGGCGGCGGCGGCCGCTCCGGCGGTGGGCACTAGGCCGATTTCTCCTACTCCTTTGATGCCGTAGGGCGAGTCGGGTTGGGGACATTCCAACAAACGCACATCTACGGTGGGCATAGCGCTGGGGCGTAAAATACCGAGTTTGCGTAACGTGTCGTTGGTGGGCCGGCCGTTTTCGTCTACCGGGAACCCTTCGGTGAGGGCGTAGCCCAACCCCATGTGGACGGCGCCTTCTACTTGGCCTTGGCACAGCAGTGGGTTGACCGCTCGGCCTACATCGTGGGCGGCTACTACGTGTTCTACGTCGCCGGTTTCGGGATCCAAAATAACCATTTGGGCGGCGTACCCAAAGGTGGAATGCAGGATGGGGTTTTCTACTCCGTCTTCGAGGGCGTTGGTCCAATCCACCCGGTATTCGCCGAGGTAGTCGGTTTCTTCTTGGCAACCGTCGGCCAAGGCCACTCGGCAGGCGTCGGCGACCGAGCCGGCGCCCATCAGGGTGCCGCGGCTGCCGGTGGTTTGCCCGTTGCCCAGTTCTCGGGTGGTATCTACGATGACTTCAATGCGGTTTGATTCGATGCCGAGTTCTTCGACTGCTACTTGGCGGACCACGGTGTGTATGCCCTGGCCCATTTCGGTCCAGCAGTGGCGTACTTCTACTTGGCCGTCAGAGCGAAAGCGCACTACTGCTTGGGCCAGTTCGTTGAAGCCGTTGCCGAGCCCGGAGTTTTTTAGGCCCAGGCCGAGCCCTACGGGTTTTCCGTCAGCTTTTGCTTGGTGGTAGGCCTCTTTTACTTCGTCGAGGCAGGCTCGTGCCCCTAAGCAGCCGTCGTCCATTTTTTGTCCGGGGCCCCAAATCACCCCGGGGCTGATCACGTTGCGGCTACGCATTTCCCATCCGCTGATACCTACTTTTTCGGCGAGGCGATCCATCATGCCTTCCATAGCGAATTGTGCTTGGTTGGCTCCGAACCCTCGGAAGGCGCCGCATACCGGGTTGTTGGTGCGTACGGCGGTGGCTTCCACATCTATGTTGGGTACTACGTAGGGTCCGCTGGCGTGGCCGGCGGCTCGTTCTAGCACCTTCATGCCTACCGAGGCGTAAGGGCCGGAGTCGCCGATCATACGCACCCAAAGGCCGGTGAGTTTTCCGTCGGCGTCGCATCCGGCTCGGTAGGCCATGCGGATGGGGTGGCGTTTGGCGTGCATTAAAAATGATTCGTTGCGCGACAACGTGCAGCGCACGGGGGCTTGCAACAGCCAGGCCGCTAAGGCGGTTTGGGCTTGGTTCGACATGTCTTCTTTGCCGCCGAACGCTCCCCCGTTAGAGACCAACTCCACGGTGACTTTTTCGCGGGGCAAGTTGAGCACTGCGGCGATTTGGTTGCGGTCATCCCAGACTCCTTGCCCGCCGGACCACACATGCAAATTGCCGTCGTCGGTGGGGGCAGCCATGGTGGATTCGGGTTCTAAGAAGGCGTGTTCGATGCGTTGACTTTGGAAGATTTCTTCCTCCACGTGGGCGGAGGATTCTAAAGCGACTTCTACGTCGCCGCGGGCGTAGACCGAATGGGACAGCGTGTTGCCTTCGAGCCCCCACACCGCATTTTCGTCGGAGGCCAAAGCTAAGACCGGGTCGTTAAATACGAGGAGCGGGCGGTAGTCCACTTCGATGAGTTCGGCGGCTTGGCGGGCGATTTCTCGGGTGTCGGCGACCACAAAAGCCAACACATCGCCGAGGTATGAAGTACGACCACCTACTGGGATAAACACTGGCCAATCGGTATGGATGATTCCTACTTTGAGGTCCCCGGGTACGTCGGCTGCCGTAAATATTTGCTGGACGCCGGCTAAGGCTTGGGCTGTGGTGGTGTCGATGGCCAAGATGTCGGCGCGCCCATGGGCGGCTAGGTGGAGGGCGCCATGTAAAAGCCCTTCGGGGTAAAGGTCGTCGATAAACGGCCGATCGCCTAAGGCCAGTTCGGCTGCTTCGTATTTAGTTCCGCTGGTTCCCATGCCCCCTTGGGGCAGCGCTACCGGGGTTTCGCCAGCGGCCAAGGTTTCTACGGCATCGAGAATTGAGAGGTAGCCCGTGCAGCGGCAAAGGTGCGCTCCGAGGTGACGTTGGGCGTCGTTGCGGGTTAGTTCGGTGCCCTTTTTGTCAATTAGAGCTTTGGCTCGCATGACGATGCCGGGGGTACAGAACCCGCATTGCAAAGCACCGTGAGCGGCGAAAGCTTCGGCGTAGCGCAGGCGTTCTTGGTCACTTAGGCCTTCTAAGGTGGTGACGGTGGTTCCTTCAATTTTTTCTAATGAGGTTTGGCAAGCCACCCGGGCTTTGCCGTCTATGAGCACCGTGCAACAACCGCACTGTCCGGAAGGTGAGCAACCGTCTTTGGGGGAAAGCACCCCAAGTTCGTCGCGCAGGGCCGCTAAAAGATTGGCGTGTGGGCCGGTGGTGACTGCTTGCCCGTTGAGATCAAAACTGGTCATGACGTCTCCTTTGGGTCACGCAGATGCGCCGGTATTTCTACACCGGTTTGTTCGGTAATCCGGCGGTAGACCTCAGGCCGGCGGTACCGGTCGAAGTCAAAGAGTGTTTCTTTGTAGTTTGCGCAGAGGTCGAGGTCGCATTCTGCTACTACTAATTCGTCGCCGGTGGTTTGGCATTCCGCCATGATTTCACCGGAGGGAGCCACGATGGCGCTTCCGCCGAGCAAGTCGCTGCCTTCTTCGTGGCCGGCTTTGGCTACCCCTACTACCCACATGCCGTTCTGATAGGCCCCGGATTGCAACACCAAATGATTATGGAACCCTTGGAGGCGGTCTTGGCTGGGGTCGGGGGCGTAATGGGTGGGGGTGTTGTAACCAATGAGAGCCATTTCGCATCCTTGGAGTCCCAGCACTCGATACGTTTCGGGCCAGCGGCGATCGTTGCAAATAGCCATGCCCATGAGGCCACCGAAGGCTCGGTGTACATCAAAACTGGGGCCGGCTTCGAAGTAGTAGCGCTCGAGGTGTTGGAAGGCTCGCCAGGGTTCGTGTGCTTCGTGGCCCGGCAAATGTACTTTGCGGTAGCGGGCCACGATTTGACCGGTGGGTTCCACCAAGATGGCCGTGTTGTAGTGGTGGCCGTCGGGGGTGAGTTCTGCGTAACCCAGGTGGAACCCGACTTGGAGGCGTACCGCTTCGTCAAAAAGGGGTTGGGTTTCTGGCCCGGGCATTTCTGTTTCAAAAAAGTGATCAAACTCGGCGCGGTCTTCAACGAACCAGCGAGGGAAAAAAGTAGTCAAGGTGAGTTCAGGAAACACCACCAGGTCGCAGCCTGCGGCGGCGCCTTGGCGCAGCAAGGCGATGAGACGCTCCACTACCTCAGCTCGGGTGTCGCTGCGTTGAATGGGCCCAGTTTGGGCGGCCCCGATGGTAACCATGCGGGTCATGCGGTGTCTCCGTTGAAGTCGGTTGCGTCGAGGGCCAGCATGGTTTGCAATAATACGTCGGCCCCGGCGGCCAGGTCTTGTTGGTCGGTGTGTTCGGCCGGGTTGTGACTAATGCCGTCTTTGCTGGGTACGAATACCATGCCGGTTGGGCAAACCCGGGCCATCATTTGGGCATCGTGACCGGCTCCTGAGGGCATGGTGGTTGCCGAGTGGCCGAGGCGTTGGGCGGTTGTTTCTACGGTGACTACCACCTGGGGGTCAAAGACCACGGGTTCGAAGCGGGCCAAGGTGCGTGAGGTAATGGTCACCCCTTCGCTTTGTTCAAGTTGCTCTACGCAGGCTGCTATTTCTGCTTCGGCAGATTTTAAGAGTGCTTCGTCGGTGTTGCGTAGGTCGACGGTCAGGGTGGCTTGGCCGGCTACTACGTTCACCAAATCGGGGTGGAGGTTTATGCGCCCGACCGTGCTTACTTGGCGGCCGCCCATGCGGTCGGCGAGTTCTCGGGCGGTGACGGCGATTTTGGCAGCGACGTATCCGGCGTCGTGGCGGAGGTGCATGGGGGTGGTGCCGGCGTGGTTGGATTGCCCGGTGATGGTGTATTCGGTCCACGAAATGCCTTGTACTCCAGTGACTGCTCCGATGGTGGTGTTTTCTACTTCAAGCAAGGGGCCTTGTTCTATGTGGAGTTCCACGAAGGCTCTGGGGGGTGTTCCGGGGCAGGGGCCGGGGCCGCGGTAACCGATGCGGTCGAGTTCTTCTCCGACAATGGTGCCGTCGATTCCTTCGATGTCTAAAGCTTGTTCGAGGGGCATTCCGCCCACGTAGACCAGGCTGCCCAACATGTCGGGGGCAAAGCGTGCGCCTTCTTCGTCGGTGAAAAACGCTACTCCCATGGCGTGTTGGGTTTCTACGTTGTTTTCGCTCAACGTTTCAAGCACTTCGAGGCCGGCGAGGACCCCAAGGTTGCCGTCGTAGCGGCCGCCGGTGGCCACGGTGTCGATGTGGCTGCCGGTCATGGTGGCGGGGCCGGGGTTTCGTCCGGGGCGGGTAGCCGTCACGTTGCCGATGCCGTCGATGGTGACTTCGAGGCCGAGGTCACGCATCCAGGTAACCACCAGGTCTCGGCCGTCTCGGTCTTCATCGGTGAGCGCCAAGCGGCATGAGCCGGTTTCTCCGAGGGCGCCGATGGCGGCAAGGTCCTCGATGCGTTGCATAAGGCGGTTTTCGTTTATGCGTAGGTCTTGGTGGCTCATAGGGTGTCGTTTTCTAATTGCACGATGTCGGTGGGGCGCACCGGTACCCGCGGCAATTCTCGTTTGGTGGCGTCTCGCAAGGCGGCTACCACGGCAGCGGTCGAAGATATGGATGGAGGTTCGCCGATACCTTTGGCGCCGAAAGGGGCTCCGGGTTCGGGTTGTTCAATAAAGGCGGCTATTTCTACCGGGGGCATATCTAAGGCGGTGGGTATGAGGTAGTCGGTGAACGAGGCGTTGCGAATGTGCCCGTCGGTGACCAGTACTTCTTCCATGACTGCTAGGCCGACTCCTTGTGAGGTGCCGCCTTCGAGTTGTCCGACTGCTTGGAGGGGGTTTAAGAGGCGGCCGACGTCTTGGGAGGTGGTCAGCTCAATTACTTTGACCAGGCCTAATTCTGGGTCGACGTCTACTACTGCACGGTGAGCGGCGAAGGCGAAGGAAACGTGGGCATCGCCTTGGCCGTTTTCATCTACCGGGTAGGTGGGTGCGTGGTGGTATTCGATGTCTGCTTCTAAAGGCTCTGTGGTGGCGGCGGCCAGGTCTAACGAGAAGTTTCCGGCCAGGGAAACTATTTGGCCATCGACTAACACGAGGTCGTCGAGGTTAACTTGGTGTTGATCGGCGATGCGTTCGAGGAGTTGTTGGCGCACTGCTTCGCAGGCTTTTTGTACTGCTCCCCCGGACATCCATGTTTGGCGACTGGCCGAGGTAGACCCGGCAGACCCCACGGTGGCGGTGGCGGCGGGAGCCAAGATGACTTCTTCAACGCCCAGGACTTCTCGGGTTATTTGTTGGGCCAGAGTGACGAAGCCTTGGCCAACTTCTGCGCAGGCGCAGGTGATGGTGGCTACGCCGTCGACGAGGTGACAGATGGCCGAACTGTAGTCGTCGAAGCCTTCAGAAAAGAGCAGGTTTTTGAAGCCCACGGCCATGGCTTGGCCGCGCACTATGTGGTGAGGGTCGGCGGTGCGTCCGGCGCCCCCGGGGAGCGACATCATGTCGTCGCTGGGCAGCAATGTTGAGGGGTGGTGGGCGCAGCTTTTGATCACTTCGGCTACCGGAGCGGTACCAGTGATCGTTTGGCCGGTAAGCAGTTTGTCGCCGCTTTTTAAAGCGTTTTTTAACCGGAGTTCCACGGGGTCCATACCGAGAGCGGCGGCCAGTTTGTCCATTTGGGCTTCGTGTCCTACGCAGGTTTGTACTGCGCCGAACCCCCGCATGGCTCCACACGTTGGGTTGTTAGTGCGCACCACTGCCCCATCTATGTCGGCGCTGGGGATGAGGTACGGGCCGGCGGCAAAGCAGGTGGCGTTAGAGATGACTGCTCCGCTGGAAGAAGCGTAAGCGCCGCCGTCGAGGATTAGCCGAGCTTCGACCCGCAGCAGGTTGCCCTCGGTGTCGGCGTGATGGCGGTACCACATGCGGGCCGGGTGTCGATGCACGTGGCCGTGGAAAGACTCTTCTCGGGAGTACACCATTTTTACTGGTCGTCCGGTGTGGAGGGCCAGCAGGCACAGGTGGGCGTGCAGGCTGAGGTCTTCGCGGGCGCCAAAGGCACCGCCGACGCCCGACAAGGTGAAACGAACTTTTTCGGGAGGTAGCCCCAAACAGACGGCTACTTGGTCGCGGTCGGAGTGCAGCCATTGGGTAGAGACAAAGAGTTCTACTCCGCCGTCTTCGCTGGGTAGCGCTAGGCCAGATTCTGGGCCTAAGAAGGCTTGGTCTTGCATGCCTACTTCGTAGGTGCCTTCGACTTGGATTTCTCCTTGGATGTTTTGGTCGCCGTGGCGCAGACGTAAGCGGCGTATCAAGTTGCCGTCGGGGTGGATGGGTTCGGCTGCTTCGGCGGCCTCGGGGTCTACGAGGGGCACCGTTACTTGGTAGTCCACCACGATGGCCGCCAGGGCTCGGCGTACTGTTTCGGGGTGGTCGGCGGCCACGATGGCTACTGACTCTCCTTCGTAGCGCACTACGTCGGCGGCGAGCACCGGTTGGTCGGCGTGTTCGAGGCCGTAAAGCAGAGAGCCGGGCACGTCGGTGTAGGTGAGTACGGCGCTGACCCCGTTGATGGCCAAGGCGCCGCTGATGTCGATGCTTTTAATGTTGGCCGAGGGGTGTGGGGAACGCAGGGTTCCGCCCCACAACATGTTGTTATGCCACAGGTCGCTCGAAAAAGTAAATGCTCCGGTGACTTTAGGAACACCGTCGGGGCGGGGCGCTGACTCACCGATGCGGGGAGCGCTTACCGGGGAAGTGATTTGGATGTCAGTCATGAGGTGGCTTCTCGCCGTTTGGTGGCGGCCAAGTTGACTGCTTCGAGGATGCGGCCGTAACCGGTGCAGCGGCAGAGGTTGCCACTGATGGCTTCGCGTACCGTGAGGTCATCGGGCTGGTCGTTGGTTTCGAGCAGTTTGTCAATGGTGACTAAGAGCCCGGGGGTGCAGAATCCGCATTGCACGGCTCCGGCTTCGATGAACGCTTCTTGTACGTCTGCCAGTTCGCCTTCGGGGGCCAAACCTTCAATGGTGGTTATTTCGCAATCCACGGCGGTGGCGGCCAACACGAGGCAACCGCAAACCACTTCGTTGTCGATGCGCACTGAGCACGAGCCGCACTCTCCTTCTTCGCAAGCGTTTTTGGCTCCGGGTAGACCTAAGCGTTCACGGAGCACCCAGAGCAGGCTTTCGCCGGTCCAAGCGTCAGCCACTTGGTGTTCTTTTCCGTTGACCTTCAAGGTGTAGTGATTGGTGGTCATGGTGTTTCCTCGGTGAAGGCTCGAGCGGCGGTGCGGCGAGCCATGACGCCGATGGCGTGGCGGCGGTAGACGGCGGTGCCTCGGTGGTCGTCTATTGGTTGGGCAGCGGCGGCAGCCAGCGCAGAGAATTGGTTGAGGGTGGCGGTGGACACGGTGTTGGCTGCCCAGTTGACGTTGGTGCTGAGGTGTTCTTCGGCTTCGGTGGGGCGCAGGGGTACCGGCCCGACCGTGCCCAGGCCTACTCGTACTTTTTGGGCGTTTTGGTCCACCACGAGGGCCAGTGAGGCCACCGAAATTACCATGGCGTTGCGGGGCCCTATTTTGCAGAACTCTTGGTGGCCTTGGGCCACGGGGATACGCACGGCTTCGATGAGTTCTTCGGGTTGGCGGGCGTTGTTCTTTACCCCGGTGATGAACTCAAGAATGGGGAGTTGGCGTGTGCCCTGTGTCGAGCGTAGGCACACCACGGCATCTAAGGCGGTCAACACGGGGAGCGTGTCGCCGGCTGGTGACGCCGTGCCGAGGTTGCCTCCGAGGGTGCCGGCGTTGCGTATTTGCGGCGAGCCGACGGTGCGGGCCGCTTGGGCGAGGGCGGGGGCTACGGAGGTGAAGTCGCTTTTTTCCATTTCGGCGTAGGTTAGACCAGCGCCCAAAATCAGGGTGTCGCCTTGTTGTTTCCAGCCTTGTAGTTCGGGGATGCGATTTACGGCGATGACCGTGGAGAGTTCGTTGAGGGACCCACGGTTTATTTGCACCATAAGGTCGGTTCCGCCAGCCAAAATCAGGGCATCGGGGCGTTCGCTAAGAATTTCTAATGCTTGATCTAGCGAGCGAGCAATTGTTACGGACATAAGACTCCCATGCTGCCTGTTTTTCAACATTTTGTCAACGTTAGAGAATGGGCTACGCTAGAAACATGCCTGAACCACTGCACCCTTTTCTTAAGGCGCTGACCCCGGCGGCCGAAGCTTTAGGTGCTCGCTTGCTTACTCTTGAAGAACTCACCGAAAGTGACCTGCCGTTGGAATGGGAAGGACAAGTGGTAGGCGGCTTGCGGCGCCCCGATCTTCATCAAGCCTTGGCGCACCTCTTGACAGTCGCCGAGCAAGAAATCGGGGCCAACCGTTCCGTCATGACCCGTATCCAAAAGCAGCAAACGGTGGCCTTGCTAAACGAGTGGGGGGCTTTTACTTTGCGTAAATCGGTCGAAGAAGTAGCCGAAGCCCTCGGGGTCAGCCGTTTTACCGTCTACAACTATCTTGAACACGCCGAAGCAAACTCCTAACCTCTGAGCGACTACCGTCGGGGCATGACCGAAACACCTGCTCCTGACGAACTCGCTCACCTTGATGCGGTGGGTTTAGCCCAGCGCATTGCCCAAGGCGATCTTTCTCCCGTGGAATGCATTCAAGCCACCATTGACCGCATCGAAGTCAACAATGAAACACTAAATGCGGTTATTCATAAACAGTATGAACAAGCGCTTGAACTCGCGGCTTCGCCCGAGTTGCCCGATGGGCCTTTTCGGGGCGTACCCATGCTCATTAAAGACCTGTGGGCCGAAGAAGCCGGCCAACCCCACCACTTTGGCGCCCAGGCACTTAAAGACGCCAACTTCACCGGGACCACCGATGCCAACATGGTGCAGCGTTACAAAGAGGCGGGTTTTATTAACGTGGGGCGCACCAATACCCCTGAGTTAGGGACGGTCGCCACCACCGAACCATTGGCTTACGGGCCCACCCGCAACCCTTGGAACCCTGAATATGGCACCGGCGGATCATCAGGCGGGGCCGCCGCCGCAGTTGCCTCGGGCATGGTGCCGGCCGCTAACGCCAGCGACGGTGGCGGCAGCATTCGCATTCCGGCTGCTATGTGCGGGTTGGTGGGGCTAAAGCCTTCCCGGGGTCGCATCTCCATGGGCCCTCGTGAAGAATGGGGGCTCGGCGTTCAACACGTGGTGAGTCACACCATGCGCGACACGGCGGCCATCATGGACGCCACAGCTATTCCCTTCTTGGGTGACGGGGTGGTAGCCCCTGACTTTGGTCGGCCGTATGCCGGCCAAGTGGGCTCTAACCCCGGGCCGTTACGCATCGGCATTTGGAACGAACATTCCATGACCGCGGTGCACCCCGACTGTGCGGCCGCCACCATGCAGGCCGCTCAGTTACTTGAATCAATGGGACACCAGGTGAGCGAAAGCCATCCGCAGGCGTTGGACGAGATGCACGCCATGGCCGAGGCTTTTAACGCCACATGGGCGGTGGGTTCGGTTATGGGGTTGGAGTATCTCAGCGAACAGTTGGGGCGGCCTATTACCCAAGACGATATAGAGCCCACCAACTGGGGGCTAAGCAGCCAAGGAAAAAGCATTTCGGCCATCGACTACGCCAAGGCACAAGCCGCTATGGGGGCCTTCCGGCGCTCGGTTTTGACCTGGTGGGAAGACGGCTTCGACTTGCTCCTTACCCCCACCACGGCAGTACCTCCGCCAAAAATCGGCGAACTTACCGCCAGCGAAGACGACCCGGTTCGAGCCTCGCGGCGCTCTTTGCCTTACGCCGTGTTTACTTCACCGTTTAACACCACCGGCCAGCCCGCTATTTCTTTGCCTACTGGGCAATCTGATGGGTTGCCGGTTGGGGTACAAATTGTGGGGGCGTACGGGCGAGAAGACTTACTTATTGCGGTGGGTGCCCAACTTGAAGAGGCCGTCAACTGGTCGGCTCGACGAGCCGCTATTCACGCTTAAGCGTCGAGGGCTTGATGCCCGCCTTCGGAGAGATCTACTACCGGAGGTTCAGTTGACCAAGGAAAGTTGATCCACTGGTCGGTGTGTTTCCACACGTATTCGCAGTCCACTACGGAATGTGATTTCTGGTACAGCACGGCCGAACGCACTTCGGCAACTTGTTCTAATGCTGTTTCACGCACCAAAGCCAAGGTATGGCCGGTGTCGGCTACGTCGTCGGCAATGAGGATCTTGGCTTTCTTTAGATCTACCCAGTCCACGTAGGGAGGCAACACAATAGGTAAGTCGTGGCGTTCGTCGACCCCGGAGTAGTACTCCACGTTCATGACGTACAGGTTTTTTACTGCCATGGCGTAGCCCAACGAGCCGGCCACAAACATGCCGCCGCGTACGATGGCCAAGATCATGTCGGGGCGATAACCGTCGTCGGCCACCATTTGGGCCAAGGCCCGAGCGGCCTTACCGTATTTAACCCAATCCATTTCTTCGCGTTCAGACATTTTGATCATTCCCTGCCGTTTTTATGATGATAGGAATCTAGCCGGTCAAAAGGATCAGACCGGTCATCGTGTAAACAACCATCACCAGCAGCATGGGGTATTGGCTTCGTAAAGCAATTTGTGGCCGCCAAAGTTCAATGGATCGGTCGTGGGCAAAAAATACCCCAAGAACGTGCCCGCCTACGATGGCGGCGATTTGTACCCAACCCACCACGAGGGTTGACACCAGCGTCCAGTTTGTGAGCCGGTTCGCGGTGCCGAAAAGATCCCACCCTTGTCCCCAAGGGTCGGAAATCAGTCGAAGAAAATCTTGGCCTTCGAGAAGAAATAACGAAAAATAATGAGCCAGGTCGTAGCCGACCAAAATCGGTATCAACGTGGCACCAAACCGCTCGGCAAAAGAAAGGTCACGAGTTATTTGGCCGCCCAGACGGCTTGCCAATTGGTAGGCCAACCCGACAAGCAAAGCAACCCAAACAAGACCCATGCTCCGCACCGCGGTAAGACCCCAGCCTCCTTGCCCGACGGTCAGGTCGCCCCACCAGCCGGTGCGAGAAACCCCGTCAAATGCGGTTCCGCCTAACGCGGCGAGAACAAGGGCAATGAGCGCCGGAGTCATGGTTACGGCAGCCACACCTACGAAAGGCGCCCGGACCTTCAGCCTCTGGTGCTGGTCTGCATGTAACGGAGAGAGCGCGGCGATGAGTTGAAAAAGCACGCCAAACCCTTCGGCCTTTCGTGCATTTTCCCAACCCCATTGCCAGGCCATGGCCATTAGCCAGATGGTGTAGAGCAACATGGCCCACCCCAAAGTGCGGGGGCTTGACCCATTGTGGTAGGCCAACTCAAGCCAATGGAACAGCGAGATCGGCACCATGGCCGCCCACCCGCTGGACAGCCACTTAGGGGGCGTGTGGTCTTTTTGAGGGCGGAGGCGATCAACGAGGTTTCCGAGGGTTTCCCAGGGGCTGACCATTCGCCACCACGGCCCAAACAGTGCGGACAGAAACGACCCACCGATCCAGAAAATGATGTACACGGTGACGGGGGTGAGGTTGCCGGTCGTGGTATCTGGGCCGACGAATCCGCCGACTAGCACAACAAAGAAAAGAGCCAGCAAGAAAGCTCGCAATACTCTCTGCAGGGAAGAGACAAAACGCTCCCCTTTTTGTGCTGGCCGGCCCTCAGCAATTTTTGCAAACCGCGGCTTATGCCAAAGTAAACCCAGTGCGGCGAAGGAGAGCAGCAGTACCGCCGCTCCGCTCCAGGCCGCCGTCCAGGTTGAAATCGGGAGGTCGCTTCGCCCCCCTACTCCGTGGGCAAAAACAAACAGTTCGTTCAGCATTACGACACTTCTAGGGAAAGTACTTGAAACCCAGCGTGGTGAAGTTCTCCTTCAAAAACACCGGGAATCGATGCTTCTACAAAGAGCGTGGAAGGCTGGCCCGCTTTCAATTCAAGGGTTAGGTCATAGGCGTGGATGTGCAACGAATCATCGGTGTCGCTGGTTGCGGTAATAGCAACTACCTCGCCGACGGACACTGCGAGGCGTTGGATGCCTCCCATTACCATGCCGTCCATCACTTCAAGGGCAAGGGTGTGGTCGGCTTCTTGGGCCGCCGTACCGCCGGTGGTCATAACCTCAGTGGATGCGGCGATCACCGTTTCGCCGAGGGTGTAATCTCTGTGGTCGTTGGTTGACACGGTCACACGAATGTTGTGGTGGCCGTCGCTGAGGTCGCCAAGGTGCACGGTGGTTTCGTGCACCATTGCTATTGATACCCCATCGACATAAATATGCAGGTGGCCTTCACCGGGTTGATGGTCAGAGGGTGGGTTCGCTGGCACCAAAGTGAAGTTACTGGTGGCGATATCTAGTGTTGCGCCTCCTGTTCCATCTGGTGTTGCGGTTACCGATACTTCTGGCGGGTTCGCAACTCCAGAAACATCAACCATTTCTCCGTGGTCATGGTCGTGACTATTTTCTTCAACGACCATGTCTTCGTGGTCCATGGTGCCTTGATCCATGGTGCCTTGGTCCATGGTGCCTTGATCCATGGTGTTTTGATCCATGGTGTTTTGATCCATGGCCGTCGTGGTAGAAGCATCAAGGGGCAACAAAGTGTTTTTGGTGCTGCAAGCTGCAGCAGATAAGGCAACCAACAAGAGTGCGGCCACCACAAAATAACGCTCTTTCATATTTTCTCCTTTTTTAGAATGGTCTGGGTAAATGAAACTCAGGCCGTTACCGGAGGGCCACGTAACCCAACCGGAACTAAAGATAAAGAGCGCACCAAGATGAGGTGAGAGGGCGTCCAAACCGGGTTAACCGATGCCGGAACAACGGATGTCTCAGTTAAGAAAAAGGCTGCGACACGACGCCCGAGTCGAACCAGCCCCACCAGCAACAAGGCAATCGGGAGTTGTAAAACCAAACCAAGCCACAACGCTGGAGAACCGGCCAGCGAAAGCAAACCCTGGCCAGCAAACAAATTCTCGCCGACTTCTTGCCCGGCGAAAAGAACAACTTGCAAGGCCAACAACAAATGCACCGGGGGGTGGGCTTGAGAGCCTGCAGAGCGAACACCGGTGACGGCTAGCCAAAGAAAAGACAGCGTGCCAAGAAGTGCCACTACGGGCACCGTGGTTGGCAGATAACCATGTCCAACTCCACCGGCGAGTGCAAACGAATCAACCCAACCGTAAGCCAAAATATGGGCCAAAAGAACCCCGGGGAAAGCCAGGAGAACTGCGGCAAAAAAGCGGCGTTGACTCATGTGTTTAGCCTACCGGTGGGTCGGCGTGTTGGCGGATCCAAGCATGCATGGCGATACCCGAGGCCACTCCGGCGTTTATGGATCTCGTTGACCCGTATTGAGCGATGGAACAAACTTTGGTTACTGCTTGGCGGGCTTGTTCAGATAGCCCAGGGCCTTCTTGGCCCAGGAGGAACACGCAGTGTTTAGGTAGGTCAGTGGTTTCCAGGGGCACACAACCCGGCAGGTTGTCAATACCGATAACCGGGAGGTTTTCGGTGGCGGCCCAGGCCAGCAGGTCTTCGATGGTCGGGTGGTGGGTGACATGTTGGTAACGGTCGGTGACCATGGCGCCGCGGCGGTTCCAGCGTTTTTTTCCGACGATGTGCACGCCGGCGGCGAGAAAAGCGTTGGCGTTGCGCACCACGGTGCCGATGTTCAGGTCGTGTTCCCAGTTTTCTATGGCCACGTGAAAGTCGTGACGATATTGATCGAGTTCTTCCACTATGGCTTCTCGGCGCCAGTAACGAAAGCGGTCAATAACGTTGCGGCGGTCGCCCTCGGCTAAAAGTTCGGGGTCGAACTTTGGGTCATCGGGCCAGGGTTGCGGGTGGGGGCCTACCCCAACTTCTGGTTTATGGCCAGCGGATTGTTCAGTCGACAAGGGCTTGGTTTACTAAGGTGCGCAGGTCCCACCGAAGATTGATGTAGGTGCTTGAGGGCACCAGTTGGGTAAGAAATATGGCGCTGATTTGTTCTTTCGGGTCGACCCAAAAAGCGGTGGAGGCCATGCCACCCCAGGAGGCTTCGCCTTCGCTGGCCAGCAAGTGCCCGGCCGCCGTGTCTTGCACTACTGAAAACCCCAAGCCGAAACCCACTCCGGTAAACAAGCCTTTAACAAACAGCGTGTCGCCGACTTCTTCGAGATCTTTGCCTTCGGGCAGGTGGTTGCGCATCATGAGGTTCAGGGTGCGGGGGCCAATGATTTGTTGCTCGTTGTGGCGTCCGCCGTTGAGTAACATTTGGCAGAACCGGTGGTAGTCCTCTAGTGACGAGACGATGCCGCCACCGCCGCTGGACCAAGCATCGTTGCGGAACGAACTGGTTTCTGCGCTGTCTATGAGCACCGGTTCGCCCCCTTCGGGCGTCGGCATGTAGCAGGCGGCAAGCCGGTCGAGTTTTTCGTCGGGCACGGCGAAAGCGGTGTCGTGCATTTCTAAAGGGTCCAGTACATGGCTTTTGAGACGCTGGGCGAACGGTTGGCCGGAGACCACTTCTACTACTCGTCCCAGCACATCGGTGGCCATGGAATACGACCAACGGGTACCGGGTTGGTTGCGGAGTGGCAGGGCGGCCAGGGCATCAATGGTGGTCGCGAGGTCGCCATGGCCGGCCATAGCGTCCAAGCCACTGCCGCGGTAGATCTCGTCCACCGGGTGCTGCACAATAAATGAGTAGGTCAATCCGGCGGTGTGGGTAAGGAGGTCGGCGATGGTGATGCGGCGGTGAGCGGGTTCGGTTTGGGGGTCTTCAGCGGTGCCTCCGCAGAAAACATTTTGGGTGGCGAAAGCGGGGACGAACTCATGCAGGGGGTCGCTCAGACGGAGTTTTCCTTCTTCGACGAGTTGCATGATGGCCACCGAGGTCAACGGTTTGGTCATGGAGTAAAAACGCCACAACGTGTTGTCCACGATAGGCGTTTGGTTTTCTCGGTCGGCCAGGCCGGCTTTGGAGCGCAGTACCACTTTCCCGTGGCGGGCTACCAACACTTCGGTACCGATGAGTTTTCCTTCATCAACGTAGGAGCGGGCGTAGTCGGCTACCCGTTGTAAGCGGTTGGGGTCCATGCCCACGCTGGTGGGGTCGGTTACCTCTATTGCTGCCGCCATGGTTTCCTTTAACTCGCCTGGTTGGTGAGTTCCTCGTCGCTGGGCACTTCGACGCCTTCTACGTAGAAGCGATGCAGGTCGGTGATGATGTCGGCTACCCCGGCGGTAGTTGCTGAGCCGAGGTCGATGGTGATCATGTTGGCGTTGAGGTGCAGCCCAGCGAACTCGGCGTGGGCGAAGAGTCGGCGGGCCAACTCATCTGAGGGGTTTTGACCCAAGATTTCTTGTCCGGCTTGGTAGCGCTCGTGGCCCATGCCGGTGAGGCTTCGGTTGATCTCGAAGCGGGCGATGCCCGGCCGGGAGGATAGTTTTTCTACGACGGTTATTGGTTGACCCATAGTGGCGAGGCTAGCGGGCGGAGGCGGCCAGTTGACGCTCTGCTTGGTAGACCAGAAGGGCTAATCCGATGGACCCGAGGGCCAGCACGGTGTGCACAATTTTAAATGCTGCATCGTGGGTGGCGAACAATATTCCACCGCCCCGTACGATCCACAGTGCCATGGTCCACAGCGAGAAACCAGCGGCGAAACGCTGCACGAAGGTGGGGTGGGTGTTTTTCCAACCCACCAGTACCAGTAGGCCGATTGCGGCCAAGGCTACGAAGAGGATGGCTAAACCAAGGCGCCATGCTTGTTCGGGGGTGCTGAGCACCGGATCGCTCAAAATGTTGCGTACTCGCCCGCCCCAAACCACCAGGGTCCAGAGGGTGAGAAGCCAGAGGCGTGTGGTGAGTTTCTGCACGAAAACGAACGCTAGGCGCGGGAGCCCTTTGGCGTCAACATCGGCGGCTTGGTTCTTCTAAAAGAGTTCCGGGTGGTCATCAAACCGGGGGCGGCGGGGTTCGCCTGTTTCGGCGGTTTGGTCCATGAAACTCCAGGATCGCCGGTGGTAGGTGGTGGCACCTTGCTGGGCGAGGGCGGCTCGATGTTTGGGGCACGGGTACCCTTTGTTGCTGGCCAGGTTGTAGCCGGGCCAGTGGGTGTCGGCTTGGCGTAGCAACCGGTCGCGGGTCACTTTGGCGATGACCGAAGCGGCGGCGATGGACAAACTCGTGGCGTCCCCTTTGACAATGGTCTGGGCGATGCCTCCGCCGACGAAGTCCCAGTTGCCGTCGAGGAGCACTCGGTCGGGGGTGACGGAGAGGCCGTCGAGGGCACGCCGGGCGGCCAAGCGTTGGGCGGCGGCCATGCCCAGTGCGTCACATTCGTCGTTGCTGGCGTGACCAACCGACCAGGCGGTGGCCCAGTTGGTGAGACGGTCGATGAGTGCTTCTCGTTCTATTTCGGTCAACATTTTGGAGTCCCGTACTCCGGTGATACGTTTTTGCCGATTGGCTACTACTACGCCCACCGTTAATGGGCCGGCCCAGGCTCCTTTTCCGACTTCGTCGAGGCCGGCTACTACTTCGTGGCCTTGGTCCCAAAAAACTTTCTCGGCGGCCAATCCGGGGGCTTTCCCTCGCAGAGCAGCCCGCATTTCTAGCCTTTCCCCTCACTCAAAGTTCGTGCTGTGGGGACAGTCCCCACAGCACGAACTTTTGGGGGTTCGGCCAGAAGGGTTTCGCCTTCGTTTTTGTTGCTTTCGAAGCTTGTGTCGAGGCCGGGGGTGGTGATGACGGCGCTGGTTTCGGGGTGCGGGTTGAGTTCCCACAGCAAGGCCGGTCGGGCTCCGTGCCAACGGAGGGCGAAACCAAATTGTCCCCACTGGGTAGCCAGTCCGGTGACCGCGAGGTCTTTGCCGTACCAGTCGGCGGAAAATTCGTCGGGAAAGAGGGCGAGGCCTTTTGAGGTTTCTTCAACAAGTGCGCCGTAGCGCCGGGGCCATACGTCTTGTGCTGGTTTTTGTTTTTGCAGGTCGGTGGCGGCTTGATGTTCGCCTAGGGCGGCCAGCAGGTTCGCCAGGCTTTGGGGGTCGGTTGGTGCGGTACGCCGGCCTGCGGAACGCAGCAACTGGTCAAGATCGATGCGGCGGGGTTCGGTAAAGTCGGCCAGGTTTCGGTGGCGGGCCCAGTGTTCCACAGCGGCGTTTAGCCATTCTGGGGAGGGCGCCGCTTCGGCTATTTGACGGGTGGCTTCGGTGGGGAGCCCCCATGCGCTGAGCGAGCACGCTCCGTCCGGGGTGGGTTCCGCCAGAAACAGGTCGACAAGTTGTTGGGTCTTGAACCCGCCGAGGTCCGTACCGGGCAGTTGCGTATCGGCTATTTCTTCGAACCGTTTATCCCAACCGGCTTTTACTCGTTCCGCTTCGGGGAAGTCCTCTGGTTTTGCTTTTTCAGCACCCGGTCCGGGCACCACAAACCGCATCCCACTCCCATGAACCACCGTCACCACCCCTGACTTTCCTTGAGGTGATGTGCTCCATGGTGCAGGTTCTGGGCTAATTGCTATGGCGATGGGGGCGGCGGATTCGTTGCGGATTTCGGTTATGACACCGGGGCCGGTGGCTGCGGCGGCCCAGGTGGTGGCTATTACGCGGCCGTCGGGAATATGCATGGTGGTTTCTAGGATTGGCGCTGTTCCGGGGCGGGTTTGGCGCCGGCGGGTTTCGCCGTTTGGTTGGTGCCAATCGTCCCCATAGCGCACCCACCATTGCACGCCGTGGTCAGCGCCCAGGGGGAACACTGTGCCTTGGTCGTCTACTATCGCCCGGAAACCGTCGTCGGTGCCGATGAGGGTTCCTTCTGGGGCGACCTGCACTGGCTTTTGTTTTTTGAACCAGCGCATTAGTCCACCTCGGGTCGGGCTTGGCGGGTCATGAGCGTTGCCCATACCTCGGCCGGTTTTTGATCTTGATCGAATACGGCCCGCACCCCTTGGGCAATGGGCACTTCGATGCCCGCTTGATCTGCCAAAGCACACACCGCGCCAGCCGCTCGTGCTCCTTCGGCTACTTGGGTCATGCTGGCCAACACCTCGGCGGGGGTTTCGCCGCGACCCACTCGCTCCCCTACTGTGCGGTTTCTGCTTTGTGGGCTCATGCAGGTAACCAGCGTGTCGCCGAGGCCAGCTAATCCCGACAAGGTGCGTGGGTCTCCTCCGAGGGCTTCGCCGAGGCGGGTCAGTTCGGCCAAGCCGCGGGTGATCAGGGCCGCTCGAGCGTTGTCGCCGGTGCCGAGCCCTTCGGCCATGCCGGCTGCGAGGGCAATAACGTTTTTGACCGCTCCGCCGATTTCGCAGCCCACGAGGTCTTGGTTGGTATAGACCCGAAAAGTGTCGCTGGTAAGCAGGTCTTGTAAAACCGCCGCTACTGCTGAGTCGGTGCAAGCCACCACCGTGGCGGCGGATTGCCCGGCCAAGATTTCTTTGGCCAAGTTGGGCCCGGTCAGTACCCCGGTCGGGTGGCCGGGCAGCACCTCAGTGATTATTTGCGTCATGCGCTGGTGGGTAGTTTGTTCGAACCCTTTGGCCAAGCTGATTACTGGCACGCTGGCAGGCAACAGCGGAGCGGCTTCGGCGAGCACGGTGCGAAAGCCTTGGGTGGGTACCCCCATGATCACCAGGTCAACGCCGTCGAGGGCTTCAGCCAGTTGGTCGGTGGCCGTCAAAGGTGCGGGGAGAGTAAACCCGTCAAGGTAACGGCGGTTGCCTACGCCGGTGTTTATGTCGGCGGCTACCTCGGGGCGACGAGCCCACAAAGTGGTCGCTACCCGGGGGGCCAGCAGGGCGGCCACCGTGGTGCCCCATGAGCCGGCGCCGATCACCGCTACTTTTGTCGTCATGATGGCGAGCCTAGGCGAAGTTTCCTCTACACTCGCCGCCGTGACCGATTCAATTGCTGTGCTTATTCCTGTTAAGAGTTTTGCCGATGCCAAGCACCGTTTGGCTGAGGTGATGAGCGTTGACCAACGGGCGGCTTTGGCCCGGAATATGGCGGAGACGGTAATTGCTGCGGCAGCGCCTTTGCCGGTGACCGTGGTGTGTGATGATCAACAGGTGGCCGATTGGGCTACGGGCCAGGGTGCGGCCGTGGTGTGGGCTGATCAGCCGGGGCTTAACGCTGCCGTGCAATGCGGGGTTGATGCTTTAGCGGCTCAAGGAGTGGCACAGGTGGTGGTGGCCCATGGGGACCTTCCTCGGGCTACGCAACTTGCCCCTTGTGCAGAGTTTGTTGGGGTAACGCTGGTGCCGGATCGCCATAACGATGGTACGCCGGTGGCGGTGGTGCCTGCGGAGGCAGGTTTTGTTTTTGCTTACGGTCCGGGTTCGTATGCCAAGCATGTGGCGGAGGCCGAGCGTTTGGGTTTGCCTTGGCGGAGTTTGCGTGACCCAGATTTGGGCCACGATGTGGACGAGCCGGATGATCTTGAGGGTGCGGGTCTTTAAGGGTTAGCGGCGGCGTCGGCTTCGGGTTGGCCCACCGACGGCCGGTTCCCAAGTGAATTTGCGCCAGAACACGAGGGCACCGAGCACCCCCCAAGCGGCGATGCGTAAAAGCAACCAGGGTTCGTAAACCGAGCCTTGGCGAAAGGGGTCGAAGCAAGCGAAGAAAGCGTCTGCGAATGCTTTAAGGGGGAAAATGTCCCCTAAGAGGCCCAACCAGGCTGGGGGGTCGTTGCGCACGCTGATAAAAATATTAGAGGCGAAGGCCACGGGCAGCAGGGTGGCTTGAGCCAATGCGGGTGCTGACTGCCCGGAGCTTGCTATTGAGGCTAGGGCCAGGCCCAGTAAGGAAAAGGAGGCCACGCCGAGCACGAAGGTCAACACGGCGGGCAGCAGGTTGGCCCAGTCGAATTCGATGCCGTAGGCCAACACGCCGACCGTCAACATGAGGGCGGCGCCAAAGGCGGCCAGCACGATGCCGGAACCCACCACGCCTCCTACGTATATCCAGGGCGGCAAGGGGGTGCCTCGGGTGCGTTTGAGTATTCCTTCGTCCCGCGAGATCGCCGTGGAGATGCCGATGTTGGTGTAGGTGGCTGATACGGCAGCAAATACGGCCAGGCCGGGGGCGTAAAACTGGGCGGCGGCTACTTCAACGCCGGGGGCGATGTCTACGCCTTCGAAGAGGGCGCCGAAGAGCAGCAGGAACATGAGCGGGAAGGCCAAGGTGAAAAAGGCGGCCATAACGTTGCGGCGAAAGCGGCGGTTTTGGTAGCCGATTTGGTTGGCCAACAGTTTAAGACTTGAGGGGCGTTTACTCATTTTCGTCGCCGCCTATCAAGTTGAGGTATACGTCTTCGAGGGTGGGGCGGGTGACCTCGAGGTGGCCAAGTTCTTGGTCGTGTTTTAGGGCCCAGTCGGTGAGGCGGTGCAGGTCGCCGGTGGGGCTGGTGGTGCGTATTTCTATCCGGTTGTTGGCTGCCGTAACCGTGCCGGTTAGGTCACCGAAGAGTTCTTGTACTGTTCCGCCGTTGGCTGGTTGGTCGAAGCGCACCAAAGTGGTGTCGGCAATGCCAGCGCGGAGTTGGTCGGGGGTTCCTTGGGCGACGAGTTGCCCTTGGTTGATGACCAGCACTCGGTCGGCCAGGGCTTCGACTTCGTCCATGTAATGGCTGGTCAACAAGATGGTGGTGCCGAGTGTGCGCAGGCCGCGCACCATGTCCCAGGCTTGGCGGCGGGCTGAGGGGTCAAATCCGGTGGTGGGTTCGTCGAGAAATAACAGGTCGGGGTCACCGATGAGCCCGAGGGCGAGGTCGATGCGTCGTTTTTGGCCGCCGGAGAGTTGGTGGGTGCGACGGTCAGCGAGGTCGGTGAGGCCGGTGAGTTCAAGTACTTCATCGAGGGGCCGGTTGCGGGTGTAGCAGGCGCCGTAGTGGTTGAGCGTTTCGGTGATGGTGAGTTCGCGTTCGATACCGCATTCTTGTAACACGATGCCGATGCGGTCACGAAAACCGGCTCCCCCGGTGGCGGGGTCGGTGCCTAACACGGTGACTTGGCCTGAGGTGCGGGTGCGGTGGCCTTCGAGTATTTCTACGGCGGTTGATTTGCCGGCGCCGTTGGGGCCCAATAAGGCCACCACTTCGCCTTGTTCTACGGTGAACGACAGGCCGTTTACGGCGCGGAGGGTCCCGTAGTCTTTTACGAGGTTTTCGACAACGATGGCAGGCACGGTCGGACTCTACCGCCCCGGCGCCTTGCCGGTGTGGCAGACTTACGCTCATGAAAACTGTGAACTTTGTCCATATGGAAGACGGCACCGCAGAAGAGTACGCCTTGATAACTGATCGGTTTACTGAGCATGTGCAAGAGCATTTGGCTGACCAGTTGATGGTCACGTTGCGCACTATGGCGGGCCCTACTTTTGGTTATCAGATTGACCGGTTTGAGCATTCGTTGCAGAGCGCTACCCGGGCGTTGAGAAACGGCGAGGGTGATGAAATGGTGGTGGCGGCGTTGTTGCATGATGTGGCGGATCCCATTGCGCCGTTGAACCATTCGGCGGTGGCAGCCGACATTTTGAAGCCTTATGTGAGTGACCGCACGGAGTGGATTATCCGTCATCATGGGGTGTTTCAGGGTTACTACTATTTTCACCATTTGGGTGGCGATCGTGATGCTCGTGAATTGTTTCGTGAGCACCAGTGGTTTGATGATTGTGCAGCGTTTTGCCATGAGTATGACCAGAACTGTTTTGATCCGGCTTACGACAATTTGGGGTTAGAAGATTTTGCGCCGCTGGTGCGTGAGGTGTTGGGCCGGCCCAGTCGTTTTTCCCTAACCGAGTTGGCTTAGCTTTAACGTTTTTCGTCGGCTTCTTCTAAGAGGTCGAAGATACTGGTGAAGCCGGGAACAGCTTTTAAAGCCCGGTTGGCGTAGAAAAAAGCCACCAGGGTGACGATCATGGCGGCGGGCCACCCCACCAGGGTGCGTATCAGCAGGTAGCCGTCGACTGAGGTTTGTCGAAACAGCCAAATATCCCAGGCGGAGGTAACGAACTGCCAAAGGCCGATACCCACGGTTACGCGCACCGCCATGCGGTGGTAGGCCGGGTGGTCTCGGGTGGATTGCTCGAAAGGTATCGCTTGGTGCAAGAAACGTTCAATGAATGGGTTGCCGGCCAGAGCGGTCACGATTAGCGCCGCCCCGATTAACGCTTTGGTGCCGATACCGATGCCAAAGTAGACCGCTTCGGAGTCGGTGATGATGCCAATTAGGCCGCGGGCCACCAGGTAAATCACTAGGCCGGGAAGATACTTGCCAACGGCTTCGCCGCGTCGATACCGCGACACGGCGGCTTTGATGCTCCACAGGGTGGCTCCAGCCACTCCCCAAGCCAAGCCAAAAAACCGGTTGAGGGCCACAAAGGCCACGATGGGCATCACCGAGTCAAGGGTCCGGCCCGGGGAGGCTTTCGGTTCGTTGGGGATTGGGTGTTCGGTCATTGGGTTAAATCTAGGCAGGGGCGGCGGGAAGCCACACCCAACCCATGCCTTCTTTGAGGTGCGATTGGTGATAACCGGGGTCGGCGGGGAAGTACACCTTTTCAGAGTGTTCGTCACCGATGCGCACTAACTCTGGTGGCCCGCCGAGGGCGGCGGCGGCCAGTACTTGGGCGGTGGTTTGGTAGCCGGCGAGGCGTTGCAATATGGAACGAGTGGGGCTGATCATGGTGAGTTCTCCGGTTGCCCATTGCTGTAACGCTTGAGCGGGTCGCAGCCACGCTACTTCTACGGCTTCTCCCCCGTCGGCGGCGGGGGCGGCGTTAGCGGGGGCGGGGGCCACAAAGAAGTAGGCGTCGTAGCGGCGGGGGCCGGGCATGGGGGTCACCCAGCGACTAATGGCGTGTACTTGAGAAAGGTTGAGGCCACCAGTTTTTTCTATGAGGTCAGCAAAGATTACTTGGCCTTGTTCAAGTTGGTGGCGGTGGGTCAACAGAGAAGATTCGGTGGTGCCCACCAGCACCCCCACTTCTTCAATGGTTTCGCGTACAGCGGCCACTCGATGGGCCAGGCCGGGGGTTTCTTGAGGGTTGGGGCAGGTCGCTAGGTCTAACCACCGGGGGTCGTGGTCGCTTTGGTCTACTACCCCGCCGGGGAACACCGTGTGGTCGGGGGCAAAAACCAGTTGGTCGCTGCGTCGCAGGGTGAGTACTTCGAGGTGGGGGCGGTCGGCCAGCAGCACCACGGTGGCGGCGGGCCGTATGGGTACCCCATCGGTGGGCAACTCATCGTTCGGGGTAAAGGGGTCGAGGGCGGCCATGGTTTACCGACGGTAACCGACCGCCGGCGGCAACAAACAACCGTAGAGTCCTCTGGAGTCAATAAGGTGATTGGTGATGTCTGAAAACATTTTGGTTGATCCACCGAATCGCCCCGCCGCTATTGATTTAGTGGCGGGTTTGAGCGTGGTCTTGGTGTTGATCCCGCAATCTATGGCCTATGCCGAGTTGGCTGGTTTACCTTCGCATTTGGGGTTGTTTGCTTCGGCTTTGCCGTTGATTGCTGCTTCGTTATTTGCCTCGTCGCCCTATTTGCAAACCGGCCCGGTGGCCATGACCTGTTTGCTGACTTTTGGTGCACTTTCGGGTTTGGCGACACCGGGTTCGGCGGAATACATCCGATTAGCCACCTTATTGGCTTTGGTGGTGGGGGTAACACGGTTAATTTTTGGACTACTCAAGTTGGGCCGCATAACTTATTTGATGACCGATCAGGTGGTGACGGGTTTTACTTCAGGGGCCACTATTTTAATTATTTCTTCACAGCTGCCTAAGGCATTTGCTGCGGCTCCTCCGACGGGCGGGGTACTTCGCCAAGCTGGGTGGTCGTTGTTACATCCGGCTCAGTGGGAACTTCAAGCGTTAGCTGTTGCCGTGGTCACTGCAGCTTTGGTTTTGGGAGGACGCCGGTTGCATCGTTTGTTTCCGGGGGCGTTGATTGCCGTGTTGGGTGGAGTGGTTTGGTCGGAGCTTTTTGGTTATTCCGGGCCGGTAGTAGGAGACATCGCTACGGGGTGGCCGCCGTTGACTTTTGACTTGCCGTGGGACCAAACAGGCACGGTGCTAGTAGGTGGGGTAGTTATCGCTTTGGTGGGTTTTGCCGAGGCAGCTTCCATTTCTCGGGTTTTTGCTGCGGAAGATAAGCAGTTTTGGTCAGCAGATCGGGAGTTTGTTAGTCAAGGTCTGGCCAACATTGTGGCAGCTTTTTGTTCGGCTTTTCCGGTGGGCGGGTCGTTTAGTCGTTCGGCGTTGAGCCGGTTGACCGGGGCCAGAACTCGGTGGTCGGGTTTGGTTACCGGGGTGGCGGTATTGGCTTTTCTTCCCTTTGCTGGGGTGCTTGAAACTTTGCCTCAAGCCACCCTTGGTGGAGTGGTTTTTGCTGCGGTGGTGGGTTTGATTCAGCCTAAAAAACTTTGGGCCTTGATGCAGAAATCGTCTACTGATGCTTTGGTGGCTGGGGGTACTTTTGTGGCCACTTTGGCTTTGGCCCCTCGGGTAGAGCGCGCCGTCATGGTGGGGGTGGCCCTTTCACTGACTGCTAAGGCTTGGGCTCGGTGGGGCCGTCAACCAAGGGTTAGTCAGAACTTGACTTAGTCGAAGCGGGTGCCGGTTTCTCGCATGGTTTCTATCCAACGGGCGGTGGCGTCGGGGGCCAGTTCGCCGGGGGTGTAGGTCACGTTGCGCAGGGTGCCGGTCCAGGGGAAGGTTCCGTGGCGCTGGTAGAGGTCCCATGAAACGGGTGAGCGCCGGTCGGTGCCGATGTTTATGCCTTCGAAGGGGGCCATGGATGACAGCATGGGCAACCCGTCGGCTTGGGCGGTGGCGTTGCCGTCAACTCGCAGGGTGGCGTGCCAAAGTTTTTTGCCGGGGGCTTCCATGCTTAAGGTCAGGGTGGTTTCTCCGGTGGTCAGCGGCCCGCCGTCCAGCACGGTCATGACGCCGTACCCGTTGTAGGCCAGGTACAGGTGGTCGTTTTCTATGTAGAGGGCGTACCCGCCGCCTTGGTCGCCGTGGGCTACCAGCACCCCTTGGTCGCCGAAGGAAAAGTTGAGCGCCGCTTCTACGGTGAAGCTGCGTGAGTTGATGAGTTGGGTGGATCGGTAGCGCTCTACCGTCGGCGTGGCGGGCCAAAAGGTGACTGGCTGGGCGAGAGCGGTTTCCCATGGGGGGCGTTGGGTGGCGAGCAGGCCGGTGCCTTCGTCGAGGGGGAACACTTGGTTGTCCCAGGCGGCTTGTTCCCATGCTTGTTGTAGTTCAGCGAGTTTTTCGGGGTGTTGAGCAGAGACGTCTTGGCTTTCGGTGGGGTCTTGGGCCAGGTGGTGGAGTTCCCAGGTTTCTTCGCTGAATGCGGTGCGGGGTTGGTGGCAGGTTACGGCCGACCAGCCGTCTCGGTAGTAGCCGCGGTGGCCGGCTTGTTCGTAGTACTGCTCGGGGTGGGTGGAGGGGGCGTCGGGGTTTTGCAGGCTTTCGGCG
>Ga0315324_10000089_pt1 | contig 35686 bp, 32 predicted proteins | sample M150021515metaG_FD_203919 | JGI IMG/M metagenome (GOLD analysis project Ga0315324, IMG submission 203919) | Ammonia-oxidizing marine archaeal communities from Monterey Bay, California, United States - M1 500m 21515 | ecosystem: Environmental > Aquatic > Marine > Intertidal zone | place: USA...
ACGGTTACCCGGTTATCTCACATGCACGCTGGGACTGGGACGAAGCGGACGGCGATTTGGAGTTGTACGTGTGTGGCAACCTGGCGTGTTCGTCAGGCACCAACGTCGCCCTCGTGACCACCGGCTCAGTCGGCGTCTTCTCATCAATCGCGATTGGTGATGACGGCAACCCGATCATTGCGCACCAAGAATATGCCAAGGGTGATTTGGAATTCACTCAAGTGATGATGCCTGTCTAGTCGTGGCCTACCAAGAGCCGAAACGGCTCTGGTGCGTTGTTTGATCGTCGAACGCGTCGCTGCATGTACGTGTTCGATGGTGATCAGCGTCAGGGCCAACACGACGGCTAGTCCCGATGGGGCCGCAGGGCTTGGGCCGATCTCCACCCAGCCCAAGCAACTTCACGTTCGAGAAGCAGAATCCCGACTACATCGAAGTGGGCTGGATCATGAACAGGTTGTGGCACTTGTCGTCGAAAACAGCGATGCCAATCGTCTTCGCTTCTGGGTTCCTTACCGGCGATCTCGACTTCGTGCCGCTCCGAAGGGCTCGCACTCATCGCAACGGCACCAGCGGACGGTTCCGTTGGTACAACGCCTACCGCCTTCCGACCTGGGCCGGTGCAGGCTCTGTCACCGTCCGACTACACGGCAACGCCGAGGACGACAAACGCGGTTTCAACCGGACCGAGAACGTGCGACCAATCGCGGCCGACGACCCCGACTTCGCCCGACTGTACGCCCGTCGAAACGATGCCGAGTCCATCAACCGGCACCTCGACGACACCCTGTGGCTCGGCCGAGCCCACTCCGTTGGCCACGCCCGCCAGCACGTCAACCTGATCGGCTTCGCCGTCAGCGTCAACAGCGTCGCCGTTCACGAACACCGACGACGACGCGACACCGCCATCGCCGCCTGAACACCTCGCAGCACCCCGAGTCGCACCGTCGCGCCCCCACACCCAGCCCCGGGCTGAAACCCGCGGCGATTTGCCCTCAACGCAGCCTTACGGAGGACTGACCGGCCAAAGCCTCGCTCTACACTTCACCCGCCGGAAGTTTCGCGCCGCGAATTCTTCCGGCCACGCCCCTGTAGCTCAGTGGATAGAGCATCGGTTTCCTAAACCGTGCGCGCAGGTTCGATTCCTGCCAGGGGCGCGAGTTGAGCAAAGGACCCGCCGACAGCGGCTCGCACCGGTGCCGGCCTAGCCCAGAAGCTCGTCCATATCGACCACTCGGCCTTCATCGATACTCATATGAGCGGCGGCCCCGATCGCCACGCTGAGCAGACCTTCGGCGAGTCCGACCTCCGGAACGGAGCCGGCACGGATGCAGTCGGCAAACCGCCGATGTTCGATGAAGCTTGACCCATGGTGCATCCCAACGAAGGCGCCCGGATCCGGCGTGACCGCACGCTCCTCGACCTCCCCGATCCAGTGCTCGCCTCGCCGCCCGACGCGAAGCACATCCTGTGGGATCAGTGCCTCGACCTTGCCCAACTCACCGACAACGCTGATCTCTTCCTGGTTTGTCGTGGCATCGGCGAACATACAGAGATCGAGCATGGCCCGCTGCCCTTCCTCGAAGTCCACGATCACGAACGCGTTGTCGATGATGTCCGGTGTCTCCCCCTCATACGACTCGTCGAGATGGTTCACGTCCTGTGCCCCCGACGCCATCACGCGGACCGGCTCGGCGTCGAAAATCATCACCATCAGGTCAAAGAAATGGCAGCACTTTTCGACCAGGGTGCCCCCGGTGTTGCGGTTGAAGCGGTTCCAATCGCCGACCTTCACCAGAAACGGGAACCGGTGTTCTCGGATCGAAAGCATGCGTGGGCGGCCCACAACGCCCGCTCGGACTTCGTCGATCAATCGGGCCACGGGCTGCATGTAGCGGTACTCGAGGCCCATCCACACAAGCCCCGGCCGGCCCTCAGCAAGCTCTATGACCTCTCGACAGTCAGCCACGGTGGTGCACAGCGGTTTTTCGATGAGCAGATGAAGGTCGGGGCGTTGCGTGAGGACATCGCGGAGCACATCGATATGGGTGTGGTTCGGGCTGGCAAGGATGATGACGTCGAGATCAGGGTCGGCCAGCAACAAATGATGATCGCTATGAGCGACCGCGTACGGCTGTGCCGCGGCCGCGACCTCGCGCGAGTGACCGTCAGGGTCCGAGAACGCCACGATCTCTGCCCCATCGAGCGCATTGACGTTCTCAATGTGTTCAACGCCCATCATTCCAGAGCCGATCAGGCCATAGCGAAGCGTTTTGATTATTCGGACCCCCGTGTGAGGAAGAAATCGTAGCCCTGAGCGTGCTACCTCAGCTCACTCATCCCCGCTGGTCTTGGGATAGACCCGAGGCCAACGCCGGCTGCGCATTGGCGCACCGACAGCAAAGTGCTCGTCGGGGTCAGGCAGAAGAGCCGGGTCCTGAAACACCCCTTGGCGCAGCATCATGCGGGCGTCGTCGCCGATGAATCGCGCCGAGTAGGCAAGGCGGCGCTGGTCGGGCGAATTGTTGCCACCAGACGAGTGGATCGTGCGCGTGTTGAAGATCACGGCATCACCCGCCAGATAACTGAACTCACGCACGCCATGCGTCTCAGGGTCCTCGTGGAATGCAGGCACCGCGTGGTCGAAGAACTGGCTTCGGGCATCGATTGCAAGTTCGGCCCGATCGCCAAGATCGCCCGTCATCGGTGATCCATCGAAACCAAGCGGTCGATAAAATCGCCGCTCGCGATGTGAGCCGGGTACGAACTTGAGCGCCGCCGACTCCGGTTCGCAGTCGTACAGGCTGAGCCAGACCGACACCACATGATCCCCGTCAACGGGCCAGAACGGTAAATCCTGATGCCAGTAGTGACCGTCGATCGGCGTGTCCGGCTCGAACAGAAACATGTGATCGAAGAAGAAGTTGGCGGTTGGCGAACCCATAGCCCGAGCAGCATTCTCTCCGAGCACCGGATCAAGGAGATAGCCACGAAGTAAAGGATCGCCGAGCCCAAAGCACCGTTGCGAACGAAAGCCAGCGTCTGTCACCCATTGGCCAGGGTGCGCAACATGCTCGTCGAGGGCCACCCGCATCTCCTCGACAAGATCGAGGGCAACCAAGCCAGAGAGCTTGGCGACGCCATGTTCGCGGTACACCGCGATCTCATCCTCGCTGATCGCTCTGACCGGTGACATCACACACTGACCGTAGGCGAGCGTGACGGATTTGGTCGAAGAGGCGTCCCCGAACCGGGCTGCGGCGTGTCTTTCTCTACGATCTAGACATGCAAGAAATCGACCCTTCCGTATTTGTCCACCCGTCGGCCCAGCTCTATGGCAAATTGTCGATCGGTGAGGGCAGCTCGGTCTGGCCCAATGTGGTGATGCGCTCGGAGATCCAGGAGATCCAGATCGGACGGATGTCGAACATCCAGGACTTCGTGATGATCCATACGGCGTACGACGGGCCGACCATCGTGGGCGACCACTGCTCGATCACCCATCACGTCACGTTGCACGGCTGCATTGTCGAAGACGACTGCCTCATCGGCATCGGCGCCACGATCATGGACGGTGCTCGCATCGGTAAAGGATCGATCGTTGCCGGTGGCACGTTCATCCCCGAGGGCAAGGAGTACCCGCCCTACTCGGTAATCATGGGATCACCGGGCAAGGTCCGTGCCGAGCGCGACAACCGCTCCGCCAACCGCCTCAACGCACTGGTTTACCACCGCAATGCTTCCGCATACGCCGAGGGCAACCATCGTGGCTGGGACGGTCCCGAGTTCCAGGAGTGGTTCGCTGCCAACAAGGCCCACCTCGACGCCGAACTCAGCTGAATCATCAGCCGCTACACCACGCTCGTGTCGAGGGGGGCGGGGCGCTACCGTTGCCTGCCGTGCAGCTCTTCGATACCTCTCGCCAGGCCATCGTCCCGTTTGAGCCGGGGTCCGAGGTCACGATGTACGTCTGTGGCATCACGCCGTACGACTCAACTCATCTCGGCCACGCCAACACCTACCTCACCTACGACTTGTTGATCCGGCGGCTTGAAGACCTCGGCCACACGGTGAAGCTGGTTCGTAACATCACCGACGTCGACGATTCGATCCTGCCCAAGGCCCGCGAACTTGGTATCGACTTTCTGGAGCTTGCTGCAGCCGAGACCACTCGCTTCCACGGCGACATGGTTGCCCTCAACACCCGACCCGTCTTCAACGAGCCACACGCCACCCGGTGGGTTGCCGAGATGGTCGAGATGGTGAAGACACTCGACGACAAGGGCCACGCCTACAACGTCGACGGCACCGTGTTCTTCGACGTGTCGACCTTCGACTCCTTCGGCGCGGTTAGCGGCTACGACGAGGCGACAATGATCGGATACGCCGCCGAGCGCGGCGGGCACCCCGACGATCCTCGTCAACGAAATCCGCTCGACTTCATCCTCTGGCAGCCATCACTCGACGATGAGCCACGCTGGCCGAGCCCATGGGGCGACGGACGCCCCGGCTGGCACATCGAGTGCAGCGCCATGGCCAAAGGGACCATCGGCGAAACAATCGACCTTCATGGCGGCGGCTCAGATCTGATCTTCCCGCATCACGAATGTGAGCGAGCCCAAAGCGAGGCCGCCAACGGCACCACCTTCGCCACCCACTGGATGCACTGCGGCATGGTGGCCTACGAGGGCACCAAGATGTCGAAGTCGCTTGGCAACCTCGTGTTCGTCAGCGAGCTTTCCAAGGTGGCCGATCCTCGAGCAATCCGCCTCGCCCTGATGCGCCACCACTATCGCACGAACTGGGAATGGTTCGATGACGACATCGATGCCGCCGCCGAACTCCTCGAGCGACTCCACGCCGCGGCCAACGCGCAGAGCGGGCCGGATCCTGCGCCGTATGCACAACGTTTGCGAGCGGCTCTCGACAACGATCTCGATGCCCCTGCCGCCCTGGCCGCCCTGAGCGCCCTGACCGATGGCATACACCACGGCGGATCTGACGAGTCAGCGCCTACCATTTTGCGGGAGCTTGCTGCTCTGTGCGGTGTCGAACTGACCTCACCCGTGACTCCGCTCAGCTAAGTCAGCTCTCCTCGACCGATCCAGCCCCGCTGCAACAAAAAGGTTGACTCCCGTGATCCGCTTGTACGACACACTCACCGGTGACGTGCGCCCTCTCGCTCAACGCGACGAGGGCAAGGTGTCGTTGTACGCCTGCGGTCCGACCGTCTACGACCACCCCCACCTCGGCCACGCTCGCCAGGCAATGACCTACGACATCATCCGCCGATATCTCGAGTGGCGCGGCGTCGAGGTGAACCATGTCGCCAACGTCACCGACATCGACGACAACATCATCAACCGAGCCACCCGCGAGGGTCTCACCGAGCCTGAGGTCGCCGTGCATTGGGAGACCGTCTATGTCGAGGCGATGGATGCGCTCGATATTCTCCATCCCCACCAGCGCCCCCACGCCACCGACTACGTCGACGAGATGGTCGAGTTCATCCAGACGTTGATGGACAACGGTTCTGCCTATGCCAACGAGAGCGGCGTCTACCTGAGAGTTCACAAGGTGGACGGCTACGGCGACCTCGTACATCGCTCACTCGATGACCTTCGTGAAGGTGCCGGTGCGCGCATCGAGGTCGACGACAACAAGGAAGATCCGCTCGACTTTGCCCTCTGGAAGGCCGCCAAACCCGGTGAGCCCACCTGGCCCAGCCCGTGGGGTGACGGTCGACCCGGCTGGCACATCGAATGCGTGGCTATGAGCCTCGGCATCCTCGGCGACGGCTTCGACCTGCACGGCGGCGGCACCGACCTTGTCTTCCCCCATCACACAAATGAACGCGCCGAGGCCATCGCCGCGGGCCGCGGGTTCGCCACGCACTGGATGCACAACGCCATGCTCAACATCGGCGGCGAAAAAATGTCGAAGTCGCTTGGCAACTTCACCACCATCCAGGCCCTGCTCAACGAGCACCCGCTCAACGCCCGCGCCCTGCGCCTCCTGCTACTCCAGACGCATTACCGCAAGACAATGGAACTCAATGCCGACGTGATCGCCCAGGGACGCGCTGCCATCGAGCGTCTCGATGCAATGGCGCGCAAGGCCGGCGCAGCCGGCGTCACCCTCGATGGCGATGCCCGCGACGAGCAGGCGGTCGACGAGTTCATCGCAGCGATGGACGACGATCTGGCCACCCCCGAGGCCATGGCCGTGGTGTTCGCACTCGCTCGCCGCGCAAACGCCGCCCTCGACGCGGGCGACGCTGGTGCATCTGCACTAGTTGCGACCACGGTCGATCTCGCCAGCGCCCTCGGCGTCGTGGTCGGAGCCGGGGCGCCCACCCTCCACGACAATGCCGGCGACCACGACGCCGAGATCGATGCGTATGTCGCAGCCCGCACTGAGGCACGCTCAAACAAGGACTTTGCCGAGGCAGACCGCATCCGTAATGAACTCATCGACCGCGGAATCGTTGTCGAGGACACCGCCAACGGGTCGGTGTGGCACCGTTCCTGAGCAAATATGAGGACGCCAACCGTCTGAGCATGACCTACTCAGGTCGCGATACATCAAATGTCTCGGGTAGGGCCATCGGTGTCGCTCACTACGAGCGAACGCGAACTCAACCGATGCTGTAAATAAACCCGCTTCGAGTGCCCACAACAATGTGGCCTCGCCACACAGCGGGCGTCGACTCGATACATCCGCTGAGCTCTACCTCCCACAGGGGCACCGGCTCCGCAGTGGTGTCTGTGATGTCAAACCCATGGAGAACACCGGCGCAGTCACCCTGAATCCAGATGCCGTCGACAATCACCGGCGACGACCACGTGGGGCCGGAAAGCTCGAGCCTCCATCGCTCCTCACCCGTGGCAGTGTCGAGCCCGAGCACCGCCCCGGTATCGGTAGGCACGATGAGCAGGTCCTCATACAACCCGGGGGTGGCCCAAACTCCGGAGTCGAGGCGAGGTCTCTCCTGAACTCCCCACACCAGTGGATCGTCAGGATTGTTCGGGTTGAGCTTGATTATCTGACCCACTTCTTGGCTGCGAGCGTTCCCCCGTTCGTACTCGACCCCGGCGTAGATCATTCCCTCATCGTCGATCACAAGCGTGGCATCGACGTCGTCGCCGGCCCAATAGCGAAAGACCCGCGTCGGATCGATCCCCGACTTCAGCCCGCTGATGTCCCAGCCTTGGATCAGCCCACCAGAATTGGCGAAGTAGACGACATCGCCGGAGATCGCCACCGAGTTTTCGATCGACACATTGCCGCCCATCTCGGCGAGCAACTCATCGTCCCAACCCGGCGTGTTGAAGACAAGCTCAGGGTCAACCGTGACCAAGCCGTCCCCGCCGTAGCCCCGATTCAGCTTGACGATGTGGAACTGACTGTTTTCGCCACCGACAAACAAATAGTCATCGAGGATCAGCCCCGCCCCATCCCAGTCATTGTTCCATTTCGTCGGCGACACGTCAGTGGCGGCAAGCGCCCAGAGCTCGCGCGGCGCATCCCCGTCGAAGGCCACAACCCGATAGAAGTTGTCACGACTGCCGGTGTAGAGCAGCGGGTAGCCGTCCGGGTCGATTGTGACCGAGCCCTTGATGATGTCACCTGTCGGGAAGTCGTCGAGCAGGCGTTCGCCGGTGTCGGCATCGAGAAAATGAACATTGCGGCTGTAGGAGCCGAGCGTTACCCACGTCTGCCCGTCACGCTCGAAGATTGCCGGCTGACCCGTCCATCCAGACCCGCACCAGTTGATGACCTCCTGGCCCACCGACGAGTTGGAGCACATCGCCTGGTCGGGAAATCTCCACCGGATCTCGGGGTCCGTGGGCACCGGCCCTTCCCCGTAAAACGAGCGGGTGGGGTTGCCACGAAAGGTCAGCAAACCTTCAACGGTGTCGCCCCACGGCTCGCCCGAAGACTCTGGATCGACCCACCCCTCATAGGGCGGCTCCGTGGTCGTGGTGGTTGAGGTCGAGCTACTGGTGGTCGACGTGGTTGACGTCGGCGCTTCGGCAAACGGTTCCCCGGCCTGCCGTTCACTCTCCCCCGTCGGCGGCGGCTTGGCGATGAGAACGACGAGCAGCACGAACAAAAGCGAGAGTCCAGCGACGGCGAAACGGATTGCTCGACTCGAGCGCGATGACATTTCTCAAACCTAGTCAGCCGCCGCAGGTCAGCCATTCCATTCGAAGCGCAGCGGCACGACGAGCGACGAGCGACGAGCGACGAGCGACGAGCGACGAGCGACGAGGCCGAGATATTTCGCTGGCCGCCAACGACCTCTAGCCCAGGGCGTAGATATGGCCGCTTCGGGTACCAACCACGATCTGGCCCCTCCACAGCGCGGGCGTGGACTCGATGCAGCCACCGAGTTCGATCTCCCAAAGAGGGACGGGTTCAGCCTTCGTGTGGGTGATGTCAAAGGCGTAGAGCACGCCATCGCAATCGCCTTGGATCCAGATGCCGTCGACAATCACCGGCGACGACCAGGTCGGGCCAACGAGCTCCACCCGCCAGCGCTCCTCGCCAGTGGCAGTGTCGAGCCCGAGCACATCGCCTGAATCAGTCGGCACGATGAGCAAGTCCTCGTAGAGCCCCGGCGTCGCCCAGATGCCAGAGTCGAGACGGGGTCGCTGCTCCACACCCCACACCTGAAAATCGTCTGGCTTCGAGGGATCGAGCTTGATGATCTGACCAACCTCTTGGCTGCGAGCGTTGCCGCGCTCGTACTCGACCCCGGCGTAGATCATTCCCTCATCGTCGATCACAAGCGTGGCATCGACGTCGTCGCCGGCCCAGAAACGAAAGACCCGCGTCGGATCGATCCCCGACTTCAGCCCGCTGATGTCCCAGCCTTGGATCAGCCCACCGGAATTGGCGAAGTAGACGACATCGCCGGAGATCGCAACCGAGTTTTCGATCGACACATTGTCGCCCACCTCGGCGATCAACTCATCGTCCCAACCCGGCGTGTTGAAGACAAGCTCAGGGTCAACCGTGACCAAGCCGTCCCCGCCGTAGCCCCGATTGAGCTTGACGATGTGGAACTGACTGTTTTCGCCGCCGACAAACAAATAATCGTCGATAACCAGGCTGGAGCCATCCCAGTCGTCGTTCCAACGAGTCGGTGAGACCTCAGTGGCAGAGAGCGACCACAACTCACGGGGACCGTCACCGTCGAAGGCCACCACGCGGTAATATTTGTCGCGGCTGCCAGTAAAGAGCAACGGGTAACCGTCGGGATCGATCGTGACCGAACCCTTGATGATGTCGCCCGTGGCGAAGTCGTCGAGTAGACGTTCACCGGTGTCGGCATTGAGGAAGTGAACCTTGCGGCTGAACGCGCCAAATGTTACCCACGTCTGCCCGTCACGTTCGAACATCGCCGGCTGACCGGTCCATCCAGACCCGCACCAGTTTTTTACTTCTCCTCCCGATTCTGAGTTCGAGCACATCGCCTGATCCGGGAACCGCCACAGGATTTCCGGGTCGCTCGGCACCGGCCCTTCGCCATAAAACGAGCGGGTGGGGTTGCCACGAAAGGTCAGCAAACCCTCGACCGTGTCACCCCATGACTCGCCCGAAGACTCTGGATCGACCCAGCCACTGCTGGGCGCCTCAGTTGTCGTAGTCGAGGTCGTGGACGTTTCGTTCGCCGGCGCGGCGTCCGCCAACTCGTCGCCCTCTCCCGTCGGCGGCGACCTGACGATGAGGACCACGAGGAGCCCAAAAAGCACGGAAAGTCCGCCGAGCATAAACCGGGTTGCTGGGCTCCAGCGCGACTACATACCCAGAACTTAGCCACCCGAAGCCGGCAATATATTTCAGAACACAAACTGGCTCATGGCGTAACTCGCCGACACCTCCCCGAGCAGGTCTTGTTCGCAGTGAACCGACGGTCAAGCCCGAACAACGATTAGCTGGCACCACGAACATCCACGGCGCTGCGCGTCGATGCGTGATCTACATGGGTCAGCGAAGGTTTCAGACAGCCAGCCGGAGTTGGCCAGCCTTAGGCTCCCCTGCATGCCTGCTACGCCCAGCAACCTCCGCCTGATCTTGCGCGGCATCACTCGACGGTGCGCCGTGTGCGGCCAGCGTGGCCTGACCGACAGGTTTTTGCGGCTGCGTAAGCAGTGCCCCCAGTGCGGCTACGTCTTCGAGCGAAAACCCGGTCACTTCGTCGGCGCCGTCGGCATGAACACGATCTTCACATTCGCCTTGATCGCCATCACGCTCGTGGCCGGCACCTTGTTGATGTGGCCCGATGTCACGTTCATTCCGCTCGCCGCTGTCACCGTCGGTATCGCCATGGCGGTGCCCGTGCTGTTCCACCCCATCGCCAAAACGCTCTGGGTCGGGATCGACCTGATCATCCACCCCCTCGAGCCCGGGGAGGCCTTCGTCGAGACCGAGGAAGGCGCGGCGCAGCAAGGGTGAACGAGCGCTGAGGAGTACCTCAGGTACCTGACGCCCACGTGTCGGCGACCACGTCTGCGTGGCCGGGTTGGTCGACGATCCAGGAGCCCCGTGCACTCGAGGACGACGCGGCGACGGTGTTGCCTCCCGGCGATCAACGAGGGTCCAACCCTTCGGTGGCTTTGCGCGCATGAGATGGGTTTCGCAAAGCATCAGCCCGTAGCGGTCACCGACAGCATCGCCCAACAGCACCAACTCGGCGCGGCGCTCGTTGCGATGCAGAAGCATCGTTGCCGCCTGGGGGCGGCTACAACCGGGACGCTGGCATAGAGCCATGCTCGGAAGGTACCGAGCATTGATTTCCCGCGGGGGGACGGTCACCAAATCTGTGGATAAAGCGGGCGTTACGCTGCCTACATGATCATCGGATTCGATGCTGACGACACCCTCTGGCACAACGAGGATGGCTTCCAGGCCACCACACGCACATTCGAGGGTCTGCTCGGGTCCTGGGCGGACGCCGACGAGGTTGGCGATCGGCTCTTCGCCATCGAGAAACGCAACATGAACCGCTACGGCTATGGCGTAAAGGCGTTCACTCTGTCCATGATCGAAGCCGCGATCGACATCTCTGACGGCAATATCGACACTGCGAATCTCCAAATGATCATTGAGCTCGGTCATCACCTCCTCGACCGTCCCGCAGAGTTGATCGACGATGTCGTCGCCGTGCTCGAAGAGGTTGGCCGCGAACACACGCTGATGATCATCACCAAGGGCGACCTCTACCACCAACTTGCTCGCATCGATAGCAGCGGACTGAAGGATCACTTCTGGCGGACTGAAGTCGTGGCCCACAAGAACCCCGCTACCTACAGCCAGCTACTCAGCCTGCACGGCGTGCTGCCCCGCGAGTTCGTCATGGTCGGTAACTCATTACCATCCGACGTTTTCCCAGTTATCGAAATCGGCGGACGCGGGATACACATTCCGTACCACGTCACGTGGGCAATGGAGCACGTCGATCCAGACGTTACACACTCCCACAGCGCCCCAACACTCGACTCCTTGGCCGAGCTACCCGCATTCCTCGCCGACTGGGAGTAACACTGAACACAACTCGGTCACTGCTACCGAAATCGAGCGTTACTTCTCGGCCACGATCTCGACCGGGCGGACGAAGCCACCCCCAACGGCGCTGCGCAGGTTGGCGAACATCGTGGGAAACTCCGCCCCCATCACGAGTCCGAGGTTGAGTGGTGTTGTCGGCCCATCGGCGGCACGCTGAATGACCCGTCCGACCAGTTCGGTGCGCTCGATCACGTGAACGATCGAAAGCCCAGCACCTGTGAGCGCGGCCACGTACTCGTCGCTGCTGGCGAGGTGGCTGTCGCTCTCGTCTGCCGCGAATGGCAGCGGGAAGCCCAGTTCGGCATCGGTGCCTGCGGTCCTCATGATGTCATAAATTCCGAAGCGTCCACCCGGCCGCAACGACGATGCTATGGCGCCGAACAGGCCCGGCTTGTCGGGTACATTCATTCCGACATGGATCATGGTGGCGGCGTCAAACGCTCGATCGGATCGGTCGAGCACCGTGACATCGCCAACCTCGAAGCTCGTGGGGCCCTCCATGCCCGTCATCAGCGACAAGCCCTCGGCGGCGTAGACGAACTCCGGTTGCAGGTCGATCCCCGTCACGTGACAGCCATAGGTGCGCGCCATCTCGCGTGCCGGGCCGCCAAGGCCACAGCCCACATCGAGAACACGGGAGTCAGCGTCGATTCCCAACGATGCCGTCAAGGCCATCGTTGCCTCGTGCCCACCGAGATGGAACTCATCAACCGCAGCAAGAACGGTGGGGTCGATGCCAGTCGCCGGATCGAGTCCCATCGTTGTAAGCGCTTCGATAATCCGATCTAGCACTCCACGGACCCGGCCGTAGTGAGCGACAACTCCGGACATAGCGGTTCCCCTACGGTGTGGTGATGCGGCGTCTCGAAGGACCCGAGATCTCTGGTTACGACGTTACCTCAGCAGCGGTAGCCAAGCGGGTGAGAATTGTGCGAGTGCCGCTGCTGGCACCCGGCGCCGATGGCATGACCATCGGGCCTTTCATCTTCCTACGCCGAGACGACGACCGCAGCGGGACTCGGGAGGTAATCAGCCACGAATTGGTCCACGTTCAACAGTTCATGGAACTCGGACCCTGTCGATTCCTGGGCCGATATGTCCGGGACTATCTGACCGCACTACGCCGGTTACGCAACCATCACCAGGCGTATCTGGCCATCCCATTCGAGGCGGAGGCCCGAGACATCGCCGCCCAATGGGCCCACCCATCGCCGGCGGCGCCCTACAGCGCCCTAGCCCACCGCCGGTAGGTCACACGGGGCAGACTCGTGACCATTTTCAGTAGGTACTCAATAGGTGTAGAAGCCCTGGCCCGTCTTGCGACCTAGATGACCGGCGGTGACCATGCGACGCAACAGCGGCGGTGGCGCATAGAAGGCTTCGTTGTATTCGTCGTAGAGCGATTCAGCGGTCCACAGCATGACGTCAAGCCCGATCATGTCGCTCAACGTGAGCGGGCCCATTGGGTGCCCGGCGCCAAGCTTCATTGCCTCGTCGATGTCTTCGGCCGAGGCGTGTCCAGCTTCGTACATTCGCATGGCCTGGCACAGGTACGGCACCAGCAACATGTTGACGACAAACCCTGCACGGTCCTTGCAATGCACGACCCGTTTGCCGAGTACATCGGCGGCGAACGCAGCCGCCTCATCCTTCGTAGCATCGGCGGTGCGTTGGGTGGAGATGACCTCGACAAGCTTCATCACCGTGGCCGGGTTGAAGAAGTGCATGCCAACGACCTGCTCGGGTCGTCCGGTGGACATAGCCACTTCGATTATCGGGTACGACGAAGTGTTCGTGGCGATGATCGCGTCAGGGCCGAGAATCCCGTCGAGTTCAGCGAAGATCTCCTTCTTGAGCTCAAGGATCTCCGGCGCAGCCTCAATCACAAGGTCACAGGCGGCCAGGTCGGCCAACTCTGTCGTCCACGTGATCTTGGCGACCGCCCCATCACGAGCGGCTTCGTCGAGCTTGCCGCGCTCGACTGCCTTCGCCATCGAACTCTCAACCCGGCCCTGCCCAGACTCAACGGCCTCCGGCGAGATGTCTCGCGCCACAACAACGACCCCAGCCTTGGCAGCGACTTCGATGATTCCGGTACCCATGGCCCCGGCACCAACCACTCCCAGGGTTTCGATAGCCATGGCTCAGCTCTCCTCAATGACAATCGAATTGATGACAACGTCAGTGTCGGGACGATCGCTGCGGTCGGTGGCGACACCCTGCATTTCCTCGACGACTTCGAGCCCGCTGACAACCTTGCCAAACAGTGAGTACTGCGGGGGGAGGCCCACACCGCTCCCACCGGAGATGATGAAGAATTGGCTGCCGTTGGTGTTGGGACCAGCGTTCGCCATAGCGAGCGAGCCAACCTCGTAGCGTCCGGGAGCCGGAAGCTCGTCCTCGAAACGGTAGCCGGGGCCGCCGCGGCCTGTTCCGGTCGGGTCGCCGCCCTGACACATGAAGCCCTTGATAATGCGGTGAAAGACGATTCCGTCGTAGTAGTGGTACCGGGCGAGCGTCACGAAGTTGTTGACGGTCTTCGGTGCTGCCGAAGCGTTGAGATGGACCACCATCGTCCCGAGACTGGTATCCATGGTGGCCGTGTAGGACTTGGTGGGATCGATGCACATCTCGGGGGCTTCGTCGAACTCCCGACGCTGCGGCGACGAGCCGTCCGCATTGGGGCAAGGGGTCGGAGCCATGTCTGTTTCCTCTCTTCGCCGCAAGGGTTTCTCACGACCTCCTAAAGGCTAGGCCAAGTCACGCTGAGGACAGACCCCAGCGTGACTGAACCGACTGGGGGGCGGCGCGGCTCAGAGCATCACCCAATTACGGGTTGAGTGCGATCTATGTTGCCCCCGTGGGCAAGACCACCATTCCTGACGATCTGACGAGCGAGCGGCTTCGGCGCTGTGGGCGCTGCGACGTCACTTGGCGCGGCACGGCGACCACAGGCTGCTGGGTGTGCGGTTCTGAGGGAATCATTGCTGCGGCGACACGAATCGTCGAGGACGAGCCCGCGGCCTAACCGCGCCGGCATAAGGATGAGCCATCAGCCAACCGATAGCGTCGCCATATGACGCTCCACTGGGCTGACAGCCGTCTTGAGGTTCACCGTTACGTCGTGGGCCCGATGGACAACAACGTCTTCGTGATCCGCTGCACCGAAACGGGCGACGCCGTTTTGATCGATGCTGCCAACGAGCACGAGATGCTGCTCGAGGTCTGCGAGACCCTTGGCGTGCGAAAGGTGCTTGAGACACACGGCCACTGGGACCACATTCAGGCTGTCCCCGCGATCCGCGACGCCGGCTACGAGGTCGGCATCACTGCGGCGGATGCCAAAATGCTGCCGAGCTACGACTTCGTGATCGAGGATGAGTCGGTCATCGAGGTCGGCCAGCTTCGCATCCACACCCACCTCACTCCCGGGCACACACCCGGTTCGATGGCATACAGCATCGAGGGGGCACCCCTGGTGTTCAGCGGCGACACATTGTTCCCTGGCGGCCCCGGGGCAACCCAGTTCGAGGACGGCGACTTTGCCGCCATTATGGAAAGCCTCGAAAACCGATTCTTCCGCGTCTTCGATGCTGACACCGTCGTCCTGCCCGGCCACGGCCTCGACACAACGATTGGCAACGAATCGCCTCACCTCGATGAATGGGCGGCCCGAGGCTGGTGAGCCGGCGGCTCGATCTGAATGCCGTTTCACTGCTGGTTCTAGTTCGTGCCCTCTGACCATGCCGCGTCGTCCGAGCCCTGTTCGAGCTTGACCGTCACCCGCTGATAGGCACGGAGATCGATGGTGGAGACACCACCCCAGCCTTCGCGTCGCATGGAGCCGTCGCCGCGGACAACAAGGCCGACATCGAATCGGTAGGCGAGCCCCGCGGTGGTCCCGCTGACAACAAGGAGCCCAAGGAGCGAGAGGAGGATGTAGTCGCGGACACGACCAGTGGCAACAACAGCGAACATGGCCAGGAATACAGCCGACGCCAACCCGATGCCGATTACAAACCGGCTCACTACACGCGCAGCGGACGAGTACCCGCGCGTCAACGACCAGAGAACGGCTCCCGAGTCAGCCTCACCCGAACGGGCGACCTGGATCGCGGCTCGAAGGGCAGTGATATCCTTGGTGCGACGGCTCGGCGCGTTAACGACGTCTTTGCTGTCCTGGCTTTTCCAGCAGTTGATCTGCACAATGCAAGCCTGCCAGTCGGGAACCAAGATTAGTGGTTCATCGTCAAAGATATACCGGACGTGGCCCGCAGGCATCTTGACGAAAAAGAGCACCTCTCATGCGCCGTTTCTTGGTCACCGTTGCGACACTTCTCGCCGTCGCCTTTGCCGCCACCGCGTGCGGCGACACCGCCCCCAATAACACCGTTGCCAACATCACCGCTACCGACGACACAGCCCCAGACGACACAACCCCAGGCGACACAGCCCCAGACGACACAGCCCCAGACGACACCGCTACCAACAATGACGAACAACCGCTCGGCGCCGGCCCCTACCCGATCGCCGATCTGACGGTCGCCGCCTATACCGACGGCAGCGATAACTCCACAGGGAGCGTCTACCGTCTCGCCTGCTTGGGTGACACCGCCACGCTCACCGGCGACTCAGTCGCACTCTCAGCCGACAGCATGTGCCTCACCCTCAACGACGACAGCGTCCGGACTCGATTGATCGACGGCTTCCCCGACGAGATGGCTTGCACGATGCAGTACGGCGGCCCCGAACTGGCCGTCATCACCGGCACACTCGACGGCCAACCCGTCGACACGACCGTCGACCGAACCAATGGCTGCGGTATCGCCGAATGGACCGGCCTGCTCGGCCATCTACTCCCACCCCCTTCGGCCTGAGGTCTACATCGGCCCTGCGGCTCACCCGTATGGACCGACGACGTGAAGACCCGTATCCTTGCCTCCGCTGCGACAAGTGGTGGCAGCACCGCCGAACATCACCCGCTGAACAGGGAGCATCTGATGGGCGCCAAAGAACACCTCGAGGAGTCGCTCGAATCCCTCCTCGAAGCTGGCGAACGTATCGAGACGTGGCGCTCCGTTGTCGCCAACGGCCGCGTCGAGGATCCGTCCTATCAAACCACCCTCGCTCTCCTCGGACCTGCTGTCTTCAGCCGGCATGCCCAAGGACATATTGCCAGTAGCGGAGAAGTACCCGACCGCACCAACCTCGTGGTCGTCACCGATCGCCGTGTCCTGTGGTGCAACAAGAGCCGCCTCAACGGCGAGGTGACCGTCGGCGGCAGCGACTCCCTCGGATCGCTCCACACGGTGAGCGTCGTCCCCGCTCGCGTCGCTCTCGCCAAGCTCCGCTTCACATTCCACGATCGCTGCGTCGCTCACTTCGATCTACCCTCGGACCACAAGGCCGCGGAGTTCGCCGGCGACATCCAGCGCCTACTACGCCCCGCGCCCACCACAGCTTGATGCCTGTCAAGCCGATACGGTTTCAGGCATGTCTGAGACCGTCATTCTCTCTGGAGCCCGCACCCCCATCGCCAAGATGTCGGGCGGGCTTTCCGCTTTTTCAGGTACTGACCTCGGTGGTTTAGCCATCAAGGAAGCCCTCGCTCGGGCCGGTGTTCCCGGTGAAGATATCGACTACGTCTATATGGGCCAGGTCGTCATGGGTGGCGCCGGCCAGGTGCCCGCCCGCCAGGCCGCCTTCAAGGGCGGTATCCCGCTCGACGTTCCATCAACCGGTATCAACAAGGCGTGCCCATCCGGGCTCAATGCCATCCAGCTCGCCCACCGCCACATCATGGCGGGCGAGGCTGAGATGATCGTCGCTGGCGGCATGGAGTCCATGACCCAGGCGCCGTACATCCTCCAGCAAGGACGTGGCGGCTATCGCTACGGCGATGCCACCATGCACGATTCGCTCACTCTCGACGGCCTCTACTGCAGCCTTGAGCACGAACTCATGGGAGCTGGAACCGAGCGCCATGCCGCCGCCGCTGGCATGGCCCGCGAGCCTCAGGACGAATATTCGGCTATGTCTCACGAGCGTGCTGCTCGAGCACAAAAGGATGGTCTGTTCGCCGAGGAAATCGTGCCCGTCATCGTCCCGCAGCGGCGCGGCGACGACATTTTGGTCAGCGACGACGAAGGCATCCGCATCGGCACCAGCGCCGAAACACTCGGAGCGCTCAAGGGGGCGTTCGAGCAGGGCGGCAATGTCACTGCCGGTAACGCCAGCCAGATCTCCGACGGCGGCGGCGCCACAGTCGTCACCACCAAGGCCAAGGCCGAGGCGCTCGGGGTCGAGCCCTTGTGTGAGATCATCAGCTACGGCGAAGTTTCGGGCCCCGATACATCTCTCCTCACCCAGCCCAGCCGTGCCACCATGGTTGCTCTGGAACGGGCCGGGCTCTCACTGTCCGACGTCGATCTCTTCGAGTTCAACGAGGCCTTCGCCGCAGTTGCTCTGGGGTCGATGGCTGATCTTTCGTTGCCCGATAATGTGGTCAATGTCAATGGCGGCGCCATCGCCCTCGGCCACCCAATCGGCATGAGTGGCGCTCGGCTCGCGATAACGCTTGCCTACGAACTCAAACGTCGAGGCGGCGGTATCGGCGTAGCTGCACTGTGTGGTGGCGGCGGTCAAGGCGACGCTCTCGTCATCAAGGTCTGATCCGACGGCCACTCGCGACCGTGTGGCGAGTGGCGATGCCACAGACGAAAGAGTCCCACCGGTGCGAACCGAACGGACGAGTAGTCTCAGATCAATGATTGAGCCGCCTATCTCACTTGACGTCGTCGACTACATCCAACAGACCCGCGACTCCTACTCATCGCTCGGCTACGCCGACTACAACTGGGCCTTCAACCCTGAAGCCCCGACCATCAATCCGCCGATCCAACTCGCCGACAGCCGGGTCGCAGTTGTGGCATCCGGCGGCATTTATGTTGAGGGTCAGGTCGCCTTCCATTACAAGGACGACGCGAGTCACCGGCGAATTCCCATGGACGTCAATGTGGATGATCTACGGATCAGCCATTTCGCCTACGACACAACCGATGCGAAGGCTGACCCCAATGTGGTCTTGCCGGTCGAAGCGCTCCGGGCGCTTGAGGCCGACGGCACCATCGGGTCGCTCGCTCCCACCGGCCTCACCTTCATGGGCGGGATCTACTCCCAGCGCAAGGTCACCGAGGGCCTGATCCCCGCGCTCACCGACGAACTGCGTGAGATGGCTCCCGACGTCGTTCTCCTTGTCCCCGTTTGACCGGTCTGCCATCAGACAGTTGGTCTGATCGCCCGCCATCTCGAATCTGAAGGGTTCGTCACCACCAGCCTTTCGTCAGCCTGGTCGATCACTGCATCGGTCAATCCACCCCGAGCGGCATTCCTGAACTATCCGCTCGGGCACACCGCGGGTCCGCCCCACAACCCCGCCGTGCAGCGCGAGGTCGTCGAAGCCGCGCTTCGTTTGGTCGAGCGCCGGCAGGATCAGCCGGTGATCGAGCCGCTGCCTCAGCAGTGGCCCAGCGACTGGAGAGCGATGGCGCGCAAGCTCAACGATGACCGGACACCTCGCTACGACACTCCCCAGTACGACGTCCGCCCCTAGCGGGCGTCTTCAGATCGCGACAACTGCCTCACCACGGGTTTGTGTCCGCCACATAAATCTGATCTCGTCAGCGTCAACGGGGTGTCGCCGATGCATCACGACACGATTGTCCCAGACCACGACTTCACCGACCGACCAGTGATGGCGGTAGGTAAACGCCGGCTGCGTGGCGTGCGCCCACAGTTCGTCGAGTAGCGCCTCGCTCTCGTCGAGAGGAAGACCGTTGATGTAGCCATCTGTGCGGCGACCCAGGAACAGGGCCTCCTGGTCGGTGCCCGGTATCTGCCGGAGAATCGGATGAACCTCACCGATCGCGTCGACCGGCGTAGCGGGCACAGCCATGCCGGGCCGGATGATCCCGTTGCTGCTGTAGGTCGAGTCGTGCTTGATGTCACGGCCCTCAACCCTCGCCCGCAACTCTGCCGGCAGCGTCCGGGCGGCGAGGATCTGACTGCAGAATCCCGTGTCGCCTCCCTCCGCTGGAACCCGACGAGAGTGGAGCAAACTAAAAGTTGGTGGGGCAGAGATGTAGGACATGTCGGAGTGCCACTCCCACTCGCCGAAAAACTTTTTGTTGACCTCGCGACGCTCGCCGGTATGCGGGTCGATATTGCCGAGGTACATCAGGTACGGATCGATTCCTTTGGCGCGAAGATCGGCAATCTGGGCGTCCACTGACCGTTCCCGTTCGCCCTCGACTCGGCCTTTGCCGATGCCTGCGATCATTCCCGGTGCGAACTCTTTCTCGCCGAAGACGGCAGTCAGCGCGTTCAGTTCATCGACGGTGAGCAGTTCGTCAAAGCGGAAGCACAACACGCCATGATGGTTGCGAGACGCGGCCCGAAGTTGACCTGCGACCGCATCGCCAATCTGCGACGCTTCGACGCCGGTGACGATGCCTCCGAATACCGCCCCATCGATGGCTCGAACCTCAACTCCCATGGTTGCCGACGGTAGCAGCCCCGTCGTGGGCACGAACCGGAGGGACGTCGATGGTCAGCGGCTCGACCTCAACAAGCGTCGAGGAGGAGCTCGGCCCCTGAGCGAGCGACGAGGTCCCAACGTCACGCGTCACTGTGTTGGGATTTCCGTGGAGGTCGATCTGACCGAGCTCCGGATGCTCATAGGGATCGAACCATGCCCCCGTCGCGAGCTGCACGACCCTAGGCATCACCTCGTCAGAGATTCGGATACCCACCACACATGCGCCGCGGTCGTTGCGAACAAGGGCCAGGTCACCGTTGACAAGCCCACGCCAGGCCGCATCCTCAGGATGCATTGTGAGCGGCTCTCGGCCGTCGATCTTTGTCGCCTGACTGGTCGAACCGTCATCAAGTTGGCCGTGTAGCCGGGTAGCGGGCTGATTCGAGATGAGGTGGAGCGGGTGACGTCTAGTCCTGTCATCAGCCCCTAGCCATTCGTCGGGCGCGAACCAAACCGGGTGACCGGGACAGTCGTCGTACCCGAATCCGGCCACGGTTTCGCTGAACAACTCGACACGGCCCGACGGCGTCGGGAGTGGCGACGAATCGGGATCCGCACGAAAGTCGCCGAACATCACGTGCTGGTCCTTTCCAGGGTGGGGAAGATCAATGAAGCCGCCGGCTCGCGCCGGCTCATAGTCGGGGAGGTCGATACCTGCGGCTGCCGCACGCTCACAGTTCGATTCCCAGAACCAGCGCAGCCAGTCTTCCTCGGTGCGGCCTTCGGTGAACGTGTCGCCGACTCCCATCCGCTCGGCCAGGGCCGCAAAGATGTCGTAGTCGTTACGGCTCTCGCCCACCGGTTCGATGGCCTTGTGCATGGCGGTCAACACCAGCTCGGCGTTGGTTGACGCCCAATCGTTGCGTTCGAGTGTTGTCGTCGTCGGAAAGACGATGTCGGCATGCTGAGCCGCGGCCGTGAAGAACGGCTCATTCACGATGACGATTTCTGGCTGCCGGAATGCCTCGCGCAGCCGGAAAAGATCCTGGTGATGATGGAACGGGTTGCCACCGCTCCAGTACACGGCCCGAGTGTCGGGGTACTCGTGGGTACCGCCGTTGTAGTCGAAGGTCTCTCCTGGGTGGAGCAACAGATCTGCGATACGCGCAACCGGGATAAACGTGTCGACGCCACGGGTACCTTCCGGAAGACTGGCCCACTCGACGTCGGGGCCCGGGCGCCCCACGAGCGCGTTCTGGGCGTACCCCAGGCCGAACCCTGCGCCTGGCAGCCCAATCTGGCCGAGTAAGGCGGCGAGGGCGACCGTCATCCACATCGGCTGTTCGCCGAATTGGGCGCGCTGCACGCCGAGAGCCGTGCATATGAGGGTCCGCGATCTCGCCATCCGGCGGGCAACCATGATGAGGCGTTCCGCCGGAACACCGCAGCGTTCGCTGGCCCAAGCGGCAGTCTTGGCCACGCCATCGCTTGCCCCGGTGATGTAGTCGATCAACCGACCGGCGCCAACCGTGTAGCGGTCAAGAAACTCGCGGTCGTGGAGATCTTCAGTAATCAGGGTGTGGGCGATGCCGAGCATGGCCGCCATGTCCGAGCCCGGGCGCAGAAAATTCCACTCGGCGTCCAGACCCACATCGAGATCGGACCGCACGGGTCCGAAACCGATGAATTCGACGCCACGGTCACGACACGCCTGCATCATCCCTGGCAGCTCGTGACGACCAGATCCACCCGGGCCAACTTGGGTGTTGCGCGAGGCGACGCCGCCGAAGGCCACGACCAGTTCGCCGTGCTCGGCGACCGCGGTCCAGGGGGTGACCTGAGCACGCAGCTTCCAGAAGTTACCGACGACATGGGGCGTGGTGACCATCGCCGCGGCGAAGCTGTAGTTATCGACGTGGCGGGTGTAGCCCCCGATCGAATTCAAAAATCGGTGGACCTGACTTTGGGCGTGATGGAATCGCCCGGCGCTCGCCCAGCCATAGGACCCGCCATAGATCGACTCGTTGCCGTGATCGGTGCGAATGCGATCGAGGTGTGACGCAGCGAGATCGAGAGCCGTGTCCCAGCCAACGCGCACCCACTCGTCGATACCCCGATTGGCCCGCGACGCGGGGCCATGGTCGAGAAATCCTCGTCGCACATGCGGATAGCGGACACGCGCAGGACCATCGATGGCATCGACGATTCCGTGCCGGATCGGGCTCGGGCGAGGGTCGTCGTCTCGTGGTTCCATGGCGACGAGCCGGCCATCTTCCACGACGGCGTAGCCAACTCCCCAATGCGCCGCGGTAGGCACTCGACGTCGTGTCATCTGGCCAGTATCCCCCGCCGAGTAGCCCTTCGCGCAGATTGGTGGCACGCTAACGCTCGTTCACTTCGCACAACGCAATCCCCCAGGAGGGGTCATGGGCATTCTTGATGGAAAGGTGGCGCTGGTCACCGGCGCAGGCCGCGGTATCGGCCGCGAACACGCACTGATGATGGCGTCGGAAGGCGCCAAGGTCGTCGTCAACGACCTCGGTGGCGATGCCGCTGGCGGCGGTGGCGACGCCAGTCCGGCGCAGGAGACTGTTGCCGACATCGAAGCCATGGGTGGAGAAGCCGTCGTCAATGGTGGCAACGTCGCCAAGTTTGACGAGGCCGGCGCCATGGTGCAGCAGGCGATCGACATGTACGGCGACATCAACATCGTCGTCAACAACGCCGGTATCTTGCGTGACCGCATGCTCTTCTCGATGAGCGAGGACGACTGGGATGCCGTCATCGGTGTTCACCTCAAGGGCACCTTCGGCCCGAGCCAACACGCCGCCACCTACTGGCGTGAGAAGGCCAAGGCTGGCGAAGACGTCTACGGACGCATCATCAACACCGCGTCGCCGTCCGGGATCTACGGCAATGTGGGCCAGACCAACTATGGAGCGGCCAAGGCTGGCATCGCTGCGTTCTCGATCATCGCTGCGCAGGAGCTCGTGAAGTACGGCGTCACCGTCAACTGCCTCGCTCCGACCGCCTGGTCACGCATGACGGCTCCACTCATGGGCGGCGACGACGCTCCGGACCATCTCAAGGAGCAGATCAGTCCTCGCTGGATCGCCGTGATCACTGCCTGGCTTGCTTCCCCCGAAGCTGCCAACGTGACTGGTCGTTGCTTCGATATCCGTGGCGATCAGCTCGGCATCGCCGAGGGCTGGCACCTCGGGCCCGTGGCCACCCAGACCGACGATCCTGGCGACATGGGCCCGGTCGTGGCCGAGCTCATGAGCAGGGCTCGCCTCAACGCCTCGATGGCCGGCACCGACCACGAGGGTCACGGCTTCCCCAGCCAGTCCATCTGATTTTAAACCGAGATTGCTGCTGCTAGCCCACGCCCAGCGTGAGCCAGCGGCAGCAATCTCGGGTTTTGGGGCTAGTAGGCGACTTGGCAGTGGCCGTGGTTGCAGTACCCGCCCGGGTTTCGGTGGAGGTACTGCTGGTGGTATTCCTCGGCGAAGTAGAAGGTGCCGGCATCGACAACCGTCGTGGCGATTTCACCGAAGCCGGCGCCCGACAGCTTGCCTTGATACTTGTCGATGCTGAACGTGGCCGCGTCACGCTGGCCATCGGAGTAGACGTAGATCTCGCTGCGGTACTGGGTACCGATGTCGTTGCCTTGGCGCATGAACTGGGTGGGGTCGTGCACTTCCCAGAAGACCTTGAGGAGCTCGTCGTAACTCACGACCGACGGGTCGTAGACGACACGCACGACCTCGTTGTGGCCGGTGCGGCCCGAGCAAACCTCTTCGTACATCGGGTTTTCGGTGTAGCCGCCCGCATACCCGACCGCGGTCGTGTAGACGCCGTCGAGTTGCCAATAGAACCGCTCCGCACCCCAGAAACAGCCGAGGCCGAACATCGCAATCTCGGTGCCATCGGGATACGGCCCGTCGAGCGGCGTGCGCAGGATGAGATGGGCATCCTGCACCGGAACCGACTCGGGTCGCCCGGGGAGCGAATCCGCCGGATCGGGCATTTCCTGCTTGTTGCGGCCAAAGAGCATGCATTCCCCTCGATCGGGTCGTCTATTGATCTGTCGAGACCCTACGGGGTGGACAGCGCCGCTGTTGCCCGGTACCGGCGTTCGCTACGCCAACCAACAATCGGTTCAGCGATGTCATGACACGCGGGTGGCGTCACCTTCCAGTTGGATCGTGACACTGCTGGCGAGGTCACGACTCGACCGTCCGACCCAGACGCGATAGCGACCGGCATCGACATACCAGCCAGGTTCTTCGCGATGGAGCACACCATCGCCGGCGGGCACCATGCTGCTACCGCTGCGCTCTGGCCAGCCGGCGTCGGCAGGGTCGTAGTAGGCAAACGCCCGCGGTGAGAGCTCAAACGACAGATCCGCGTGCTCCCCAGGGTCGAGGGTGATCTTCCGGAAGGCCTTTAGTTCGCGGACCGGTCGCTGCACCAGCGGATCAAGGGGCTCGACATAAACCTGGACAACCTCCGCTCCCGGCCGACCACCGACGTTGGCGAGGTCGACCGTCAACGTCACAGAATCGCCAGCATTCGCCGTTCCAACCGCGGACGGTTCACCGATTTCAAACATCGTGTACCCAAGGCCCGAGCCAAACGCAACAGCGGGCTCAATACCCAATGAGTCGTGCCAGCGATGCCCGCAGTAGACCGACTCGCCGTAGCGCACTGTGCTGTTTTCGCCGGGGTAATTGGTGAACGCGGCGAAATGCTCGTAGCGGGCACCGATGGTGGTCGGGGCGCGACCGCTCGGCTCTACATCACCGATCAACATGTCGACGACTGCGTCCCCAAGTTCTTGACCAGCGAAGCCCACGCTCAACACCGCTGCGGGGTCATCAATCCAGTCGAGACTGTGCGGCGAGCCGACGTTCAGTACCACGATGGTTCGTGGGTTGACGGCTGTGACTCGACGAATGAGTTCGGGTTGTTCGCCTGGCAGCTCCCACAGGTCGCGATCGCGACCCTCCGTCTCCCAGTCGTCGTTCGTTCCTACGACCACAATCGCCACCTCAGATTCCGCCGCAAGCAGCACCGCCTCAGCCACGAGGTCGCGCTGGACCACCGGTGCGCAACCGAGGGTGAACCCGCTCAGCAGCTTGGCCCCCCGGGTGTCGAACTCAACCTCAATTTCGACCGACTGACCCGCGACCAGATCCACCATGGCCAAGAGTTCGATGGAACCGAATCCGAAGAACGAATCGCCCCGTTCGATCTTGTCGGCGGTCGCGTCGATAAGCACCTCGCCGTCGAGACGAACCATGGTGCGACCGGCCTGCACAATCCGGAATTGGTGCGGTCCGCTGATCTCGGGCTGGATCGTTCCCGTCAAGCGAGCGCACCACCGCTCCGCCTCAACACCGGTGGCGGGAGAGCCGAACGCACGAAGCGCGAACGTCGGTCGCTCAGCCACAACGACAACGTCGCCACCATGCTCCCATCCGTTCGAGTACTCGACGCGGGCGAGGCCTTGGAGAAGTGGACGACCCAGCGGCGGTGTGTCCCGATCGATATCGGCACCTTGCGCGTACCTCACGTCGAGCTCCGGGAACCGATCAACCAGCGCTTCATACGGCGAAGACTGGTGGTAGGCGCGCACGGTGGCCGAACCTCCACCCATCACCTTGGCCTTCATCGCGTTCGGTCCGATCACTGCGACCGATGACACGGCTGACAAGTCGATCGGCAACACACCGTCATTTCGCAACAACACCGACCCCGCAGCAGCGGCTCGACGCATCAGGACTCGATCCTCAGGCCGGTCGAGCAGCTTCTCCTCGCGGTCACCGGTGTCGTCGAGCGAGCCGGTGCGCTCCATCATGCGCAGCAGGTCACCCACGATGGTGTCGACGTCTTGCTCGGCCACCTCACCACTGAGCATGGCGTCGTAGAGATTGTCACCGTAGAAGCGGCCCTTCCCCGGCATCTCAAGCGTCATTTGCGCGGCCACCGCTCCCGCCGTAGAGCCGTTGGCGAACCAGTCGGTCACGACCATTCCGTCAAAACCCCACTCGCCACGCAAGACGTCACGGATCAGCCACTCGTTCTCCGAGCAATACACCCCGTTCAGGCGGTTATACGCCGTCATAACACCCCAAGCGCCGCCCTCCTTGATGGCCATCTCAAACGGAAGGAGCGCCACTTCGCGCAGCGTTCTTTCATCAATCTGCGTATCAATCGTGTTGCGCTCGAACTCGGAGTCATTGCCAACGAAATGTTTGACCGTGACCCCCACGCCGTGAGATTGCACGCCTCGGATATACGCCGCCGCAAGCTTTCCCGTCAGCAGAGGGTCTTCGCTGTAACACTCGAAGTTACGGCCACCCTTCGGCGAACGGTGGAGATTGATGGTGGGTGCCAGCAAGACGTGAGCCTGTTTCACCCGCGACTCCGCCCCAAGCAGCGAACCAAGCTCCTCAGCCAACTCGGGATCCCATGTCGCTCCGAGCGCAGCGCCCGAAGGGATACACGCCGTCGGTGTACCCGTGCCCAAGAGTCCATCGCCGCGAGCACCGTTCGGTCCGTCAGTGACTTTCATGGCGGGGATGCCGAGGCGGTCAATGGGCGCCGTGTGCCACATACCGCCCCCGGCAACGAAGTCAGCCTTCTCGCGTGGTGTCATCTGGGAGCGGAGGGCATCAGTGCGTTCGGACATGCGCCGATCCTAGATTCAAGCCCGCGCCGCATCACCATGCCCGCCCTACCCGGTTTCATACGACGCGCTGGGGCGTGTCCCCCATGCGGGTCTTAGTCGGGTTGGGCGATCTGAAAACCGCGGGCGACTTCGGGGCGACGGAGCTTCCAGATGAGACCGTCATAAAAAAGGTGCATGGCACCAAGCGTGAGGAACGTGAAGGCATACACCTCATAGGTCCCCCAATTGAGCAATCCGAGGATTAGTCCCCAGACGAGTACCGCATAGATCGCCATGAGGCCGAATGGGCCGAGGCGACTGCGCACGGCCTTGCCCAGCGGGGCCCCACCATCAGTGGCAGCGTCGGGGTACCGGTCGCCGAGATGGTTGTGCACGATCAGGTAGTACTCGGCCGCATGCGAGCCCACGTAGCCAACGAAACCGGCAATCGGCGACACGATCGTGAGCCCGATCAGAGCCGTGGTCGAGCCGAGATAGAGCCACTTCGCTGGGTTGACCTGCTCCGATGAGAGCTCCTGGCGAGTCCACTGCACAAGCAGAAACAAGGCGTAGGCGATCAGAAACGGCAGCGCGAGTCTGGCCACCGGCGCTGCGTCGGTGAGGACCGTGAGCCCTTGCTGGTTGCGACCGCCGAGCCCTGCGTCTGCGATCCTGTCAGGGGTCGCCGAGTTGGCCGCAGCGACGGCCAACGCAAGGATCAGCATTGTCCATAAAAGACGGTGCTCGACCTTGCCGTTGCCCTGCCCCACCTTGCGGCCATAGATGCGGGCGATGCCGTAACGCTGCTGCAGCGTGTGACCCGCATTCCAAACGCCGGCGATCACAGCGACGACGACCGGGTCGAGTTGGAGCCCGATCAGGACCAGCACGACGATGACGGGCGGGGTGAGCGAGTAGATCAGGGGTCGAGATTTGTAGACGTGGGCGTCGGCGTAGACCAGCGGCATCGTGAGCGGCTGGTGTGACACCGAGAAGAGCAATGTGAGCCCGACAAGCCACTCGATGCGATCAACGTTTCCGGCCCAGGCGAGCGCGGCGAGCGCGAACGGAACCCATGAACACGCCATAGCGATGTCCCATATCGGCCCCCGTACCCAGCGGGTGTTTCGGACCGGCGCAGCGGTGGGGCGTGCGACAACAGATGTCATTGGGTCCCAGGTTAGCCAAGCGCAGCAGGCGGGGAGGCCGCCGGCCAACCACATTTGCCACTGAAATCTGATCGTTCGATCCAGTTGCCCATGTACTTTGGGTCGATTGATCCACTTCTTCAGGCCATATTTTCTCAACCCGTGCACCTAGCGAACCGATGCATTAGACCAACGTAACGCGAGCGTCTGATCTGGTTGCAGGACAGACACGACACCGGAGGTGAATGAGTGATGAATCAGCCGATCGGCAGCGTGTACCTCGACGCCCTCCAACCTGTGCGGAAGTCGGCCCCCAAAGCGGTGCGGGGCATCCGTCGCACGCTCGCCGGATGGCTGACGCTCGTCGGCCTCCTCGCCCTCTCCGCCACCGCCCTGCTCGGCGGCATTCACCTTGTGACCACCAACCCCGCCACGTTCGTCGAGGCCGCGAACAAGACGCTCGATGACCCGGTCGTACAACAAGAACTAGATCGCGAGATGGCATCGGCCATCGAAACACGCCTTCTCGACCTCGAGATGTCTCAGTCAGCCACGAGCATCGGGTTCATTGTCGCCGACGAAGCCTTACGCCTCGCCCCGATCATTCTTGCTGACAAGGCCTTTCGCTCTGAGCTCGAAACGCTCATCATCGCCGCCCATGATCAGATACTTCTGAATCCCTCCGAGCTGCCGATCGACATCACTGCGATGACCAAGGTCGTTGTCGATGTGATCGAGTCGGAGTCACCGCAGTTCGCTCAGATGTTGCCTCCTGACCGCCAGCTCTACGAGATCACTACCGACTCGCTGCCTGATTTCACGGGTCCAGTCTCCCAGTTGGAACGAGTACTTCTTCTTACCGCCCTTGCGACGCTCGCCTTGCCGCTGGCCGGTCTCTTGCATCCTCACTACGACCGAATCCTCGCCTGGGTCGGACGGTGGGCACTCGTGGCGGGACTCGTCGCTGCCCTTGCCGCGATTGCTCTTCCGAAGGTTGCTGGTTCCGCCACCGGGTTCCATGCCGCTGAGATCGCCGCCCAGACGGTCACCACGAGGCTTCTTGGCCCTGCGACGCTCGCAGGCATGATCGGCATGGGGCTCGTAACGGTCGCCTCTGTACGGGCAAAGCGCCGCCACAACGAGACGTCCGCCTATGGCGAAGCCCAGGCCCTCGGCCTTCACGAACCCGATCGCTTCCCCACGCCGCAGAACAACCTGGACGAGCCCTCCCAGCATGACCCTGTCGATGTGTCGCACCCCTTGACCAACATCTAGCCGAATCTTTCGACCACTTGAACGGCAACCGTTACGGCCGCGCCATGCCGCCGGTCGCAGAATCGATGAGTGCCCCGAACGTCTAGGCTCGGTTTCACGATGCCGATTATCTTTCGGACCGGACGAAACTTCGAGAGGATATTCATCATGAGGCGACTGCTCGCATTACTGACAGCATTTCTCATCGTGGCATCAAGCTGCGGAAGCGACAACGACGGCACGTCCGCGCTGGAAGCGCTCGGCTTCTCCCCCGACGAAGCTGCCTGCTACGAGGACGCCTACGCCACAGCCGGACTCAACCTCAGCGAGGTGTGGGAAGTCGACGACCTGAGCGACGAAGACGCAGCGACACGCGACCAGATAGCAAGCGATTGCAGTGGCGACACCAGCGACACCAACGACACCAGCGACAGCAGCGACAGCAGCGACAGCGACAGCGACAGCGACAGCGACGCTCTCAAGCTGGACGAGCTATCCGCAATCGAACGGATCCTGGCCGACGAAATGATGGGCGATGGCGTCTCCGAAGATGGCGCCCTTTGCATGATCAACGCTATTCAAAACGAGGACATTGACATCGGTGAGCTGCTCGAAGCCGGTGATGACGCCGAAGAAATGATGGGACCGGCGATGATGATGATCCTCTTCAGCTGCATGGAGGAATTATTCGACTCCGAGTCATTCTCATTCGACGACCTAAGCGACGACGAGAACCCCGATACGGACACCTACGGGGATGATCCCGAACTCGACGATCTATGGGACTATTGCGCCGAAGGCGACCTCGAAACTTGCGACGAGCTCTACCTGATCTCACCATTTGGCTCTGAATACGAAGACTTCGGCAGTTCGTGCGGCAGCACCCGGGAACCGACCTACGGCGGATGCGTTCAGGGGGCCACAAGCTACGGCGACGACAAGAACCCTGATACCGACACCTACGGGGATGATCCCGAACTCGACGATCTATGGGACTATTGCGCCGAAGGCGACCTCGAAACTTGCGACGAGCTCTACCTGATCTCACCATTTGGCTCTGAATACGAAGACTTCGGCAGTTCGTGCGGCAGCACCCGGGAACCGACCTACGGCGGATGCGTTCCGGAGGCCACAAGCTACGGCGACGACGCGTACCTCGACCGCGTCCACGACGACTGCGCCGAAGGCAACCTCTACGCCTGCGACGAACTCTTCACGATCTCACCATTTGGCTCTGAATACGAAGACTTCGGCAACTCCTGTGGCGGTCTCGCCACCGAAGAGCAGTTTGGTTTCTGCACCGAAAACCTCGGCACCTGAGCACGACACGCTGGGGACAGACCCAGCGAGTCTTCGTCAAGGACTAGAGATCATCTCGCTCAGCGGCAGGACGATCGAGCTGGAACGCAGCGTGGAGCGCGGCTACGGCCGCCTCCGCCTGTGCTTCGCGCACCACACACGAGATCCGAATCGCTGAGGTCGAGATCATTTCAATGTTGATCCCGGCATTCGACATCGTCTCGAACATGGTGGCGGCCACACCCGGGTTGGTCTGCATGCCTGCACCGATCAAACTCACCCGAGCAATCTCGGGGTCAGCGATGGTTCCGTTGGCACCGAGCTCCTCGAGCAGGTGATCGACGGTGGACCTCGCTGCATCGATCTGTTCGTGCGGCAACGTAAAGCTGATGTCGGTTCGGCCGTCCTCGGATACGTTCTGCACGATCATGTCGACGTTGACGTTGGCGTCAGCGAGGCTTCGGAACAGCCGAGCGGCGATGCCCGGTCGGTCAGATACCCCCGAGACGGTCATCTTTGCTTCGCTGGTGTCGTGGGTGACAGCCGAGATGATGGCGCGTTCCATGGATTCCTCCTGAGTGACCCAGGTGCCAGGCACCCAGCTGAAAGCGCTACGGACGTGAAGCTTCACGCCGAAGCTGCGAGCAAGCTCAACCGAACGCATGGCCGGCTTAGGGCAGCCAGTGGCGGTCATCTCGAGCAACTCGTCGAATGAGATCTGATCCATCTTGCGAGCGCCGGCCACGAGCCGCGGATCGGTGGTGAAGACGCCAGGGACATCGGTGTAGAGCTCGCAGGCATCCGCACCAAGCGCGTGGGCAAGCGCGACCGCCGTCGTATCGGAGCCGCCTCGCCCGAAGAAAGTAACGTCGTTGTCGCTCGACACGCCCTGGCTACCACCGACGACCGGGATCTTGCCCGCCTCGATTGCGGCCTTGATCCGATAGGGATTGACATCGAGGATCTTGGCGTTGCGATGGGTGGTGTCGGTCAGAAACCCAGCCTGGCTGCCAGTGAACGAATCCGACTCGATACCGAGCTCATGCAGCGCCATCGAAACAAGGGCGCATGCCTTGCGCTCGCCGCCAGTGAGGAGCATGTCCATCTCGCGTCCCGGCTTGGTTGAGGAAACCTCGTCGGCGAGCCGGAGAAGCTCATCAGTCTCCTTGCCCATAGCCGAGATGACGAGCACAACCTGATCGCCACGCTTGCGGCAGCGGGCCACATGGTCGGCTACCTCGCGAATGCGATCTGGATCCCCGACGGAGGTACCGCCGAACTTCTGAACGAGCAATGCCACGAGCATTCAGGTTATCGGACTCACCCTGGCTGCAAGACCGAGTTTGGATACTGGGGTCTGCGACGTCCTGGCTTGTTCATTTTCCCCGCCTATTCTGGTGCCGGGTTACAGTGCCGTATCCTTGAACTCGCCGGCACCACCACCGAACTGCTCCAGCAGCTCATCCGCAACGAATGCGTCAACGACGGCTCGAAGGAGTCGGGCCACGAACTGCGCTCGGTCGACACCCTGCAGGGCTTCCTTGAAGGCGGCGGGCTGGACATCCAGCGCTTTGAGCCCGCGCCAGGGCGCGGCTCGCTCGTCGCAAGAATCGAAGGCAGTGATCCGAGCGCTCCATCGCTGTGCCTGATGGGCCACACCGATGTCGTGCCCGTCAATGAGGCGGGATGGGATCACGACCCGTTCGGTGGCGAAATCATTGGCGACGAGGTCTGGGGCCGGGGCGCCATCGACATGTTGAACCTCACATCATCCATGGCGGTGGCGTTCAAGAACCTCGCAGCCACCGGCTACAAGCCGAAGGGCGACCTCATCTACTTCGCCGTTGCTGACGAAGAGGCCGGCGGTCACTGGGGCGCGGAGTGGATGCTCGAGAACGAGCACGATGCGGTCATGGCCGACTACGTCCTCACCGAGATGGGTGGATTCGGGTTCAGCCATGACAACGGCCGTTCGGTACTGATCAATGTGGCGGAGAAGGGAGCGGGGGGCGTACGCCTCACTGTGCGTGGAACGCCTGGTCATGGCTCAATGCCACTCAACGCCGACAACGCCTTGCTGAAGGCAGCCGAGGTTCTCCGTCGGCTCGGTGGACATCGCCCCACCCCCCAACTCGACGACCTTTGGGTTGGACTCCTTGATGCACTCGGCATGGAGGGCGACATGCGTGCAGCCCTCATGGACCCCGAGCGCGTATGGGACACCGCTGTCGCGCTCGGTGACCTCGGCGGCAAAATGCTGCACGCCTGTTCACATATGTCGATCTCGCCCAACATCGTCCAAGGCGGTCAGAAGATCAACATGATTCCCGATGCCGTACACATCGATGTCGACATTCGCACCTTGCCAGGCCAGGACACGAACTATGTCCGCGCCGAACTGGAAGCCGCCATCGGCGACCTCGCCGATCAGGTCGACATTGAGGTCCTCAGCGATCGGTCGGCAAGCCGTTCACCGCACGACACCCCGATGTGGGGCGTGATCGAGTCCGCGGTGAAGGCCGCTGACCCTACCGCTCGTGTCCATCCTGGCTTGATCGTCGGCGGGACCGACGCCCGCTACTACCGTCCGCACGGCGCAACGGTCTATGGGGCCGGCATCTTCTCCCCCAGCATCGATATGGCCGACTTCGGTAGCCGCTTCCACGGCAACAATGAACGCATCGACCTCGAGTCGCTGCGGCTAGTCACCGATTTCTGGGGTCGCATCGTCCGCGGTTTCGACGAAACCGGCCGGCCCTAGCCAAACATCGCATCCGGGCGCGAATCCCGGCGTGTCTTAGTCGCCGGCGATGGCGCGAGACTCGCGAGATGCCGAGGCGTAGATGCCCTTGCTCATCAGGCTGAACTCAGCATCACGACGGGCCTGATAGATCTCCGCCCGCACCCCGTGGGCCGAAACAGACAAGGGGTCCGCCTGAACAGCCAACTCGATCAACTGGCAGGCCAACCGCAAGTCCCCAGAGTCAGCAACCTCCGTTGCCCGCGCCGTCATAGCATCAGCACCTCCGGCCAGGTTCACGACCTCAGCGGCAAAGACCGACTCCGGGGCGGGCTTGAGGTTTGCCGGGTTCTTGTCCCACCAGCCTCCGTACAAACGCCACAAATTGCGCACGACGAACTCGGGCTCGTCATAGACCGGTTGCATCCATGGACGGGCCAGCAGGTCGTCGGGAACGGTAACGGAGTGAATAATCGCATCGAGCGACTCGCCCGCGTTCATCTTCTCGAGGGTGTCTTTAACGAGGATTTCCAAAGAGGTTGCAAGATCGCTGAGGACGCGATCAATGCGCTCCTTGCCCTGCACGGGCAGGCCGTGAGCGGGAAACAGCCACTCGGCGTCATAGCTCTGCATCTCGCGCAGCGCGGCCGCCCACTCCAGAGGGAAGCGCTGAACCTTCTGCGGATTGCCGCAGTTCGGGAAGACCCAGGTGACCAGGTCACCGACGCACAGCGCTTTCGACGAGGGCACCCACGCCCAGAGGTGATCGTCGGTCTCACCCTTGGCATGGTGCAATTCGAAGTCGACGCCGCCGACCGAGAGATCGTGGCTCGAGACAAATGTCTGATCCGGCCAGAGCACGTCCTCGGGCAGGAACCGTGGACCACCGGCAAGCCCTATTCCATTCGCTCGGCTGATGCCGCCGAACTGACGAGCGTTGATGTCTGAGTTATAGCCATCGGTCAGGACATAGCGGTCGAATCGAGCGGCGACCGCTTCATGCCCAACAACGCTCGGTCCCGCATAGCCGCGTCGATCGGCATCGGCGGCGATATCACCGCTCCCGCCGACATGATCGACGTGTCCGTGGGTGTAGACCAGCGAATGCACCCGCTCAGTCGACCACGTCCTCATCGATGTGACAGCTTCCTCGCCGGTCATCTTCCCTGACGAGTCGAAACACACCAAACCCTCCTCGGTGCGGAAGCTGTAGACATGGCTGAACGACTCGACGATCGAGATGTCGGGTGCCAGTTCTGTCAGCTGCTGCGTCACCCGATTGACTCGCTCGTCGTGCTCGCCGGCATCCACAATCCGGCTAGAGAGCTCAACAGGATTCTTGGTGGTGATAGGGAGTTTGCGTTGCAGTTTGCCGATCATGGTCCAACCGTAGACCAAGGTTACGACAACCGACTTGCCCTTCGTTTTCGCAGGGCTGTGACCTCGGTATCGGCACTCAGCGGCTAAAGAAGAGTTCGATGCTTCGTTCGCCGTCGACTCGTGGTTCGCCCCGCCAGACCAGATCAGCTCCCTCAATCCCGCTGACCAACTCGTCCTGAAGATCAAAAAGAATCACGAGCTGGCGTTCATCGACATAGGCGGACGTGTGAGCGACCTGATCGATGTAGCCCAGATCCGTGAGCACGTCGCTGGAGCGGGGCACAAGGTCTCGAAGCGGCGAAGGATCAAGGACCGAGCCGCGCTTGGCAAGGCCGATTCGCTGCCATGTCGGCTTGTGGTTGCGCCGGCGCAACCCAGCATTTCGTAGCCGGCGAACGAGCACACGACTGTCGAGGAGCTCCGCGCCGAGGTCGATGGCCCGCCTGAGATCGGCGGCTTCGATGTCGTAGTGATCGCCTTGGAATCCGAGCCGCCGCTTGCCGACTCGTCTGGCGAACTCATGGAGTTCGTCATATGACTCGTCGCTCACCAGATGTGCCCATTTCGCACCGCGCCACTCCCAGACAGCAGCATCAACGAGCACAGTCATGTCCGCACGGTATCGCCACTGGCCGGCGCGGTCGCGACGACCGGCGCCGACGTGAAATACTGCTTAGGTGATGGATGCAAGCACCGACGAGGTGTTGTTGCGCGTTCCGGCCCGGTCTGAATATGGCCGGATCGTTCGTGTGGGTGCTGCCGCGCTCGGGTTGCGCCAAGGTATGTCCTTCTCTGAGATCGATGATCTTCGTCTGGCGATCGACGAAGCCGTCATCTTGCTCCTTGACGGGATCGAGGGCGGCGAGCAGACCGAGCAGGAGATCCGGGTCGTGTTTCGGATCGACCGCGGGGCCCTAGAACTCCATGCTGAGCGGTCGGTCGAGGCCGCACTCGACAACGCCGCCGTTCACCGGTTCGACGCGATCACGGCCGGATTAATCGACGACTACGATCTCGACCAAGAGCGAGGCTGGGTCCGTGTCCGCAAAATCGCCGGTGCTGACGACGACTGATCCACC
>Ga0315324_10000093_pt1 | contig 34987 bp, 24 predicted proteins | sample M150021515metaG_FD_203919 | JGI IMG/M metagenome (GOLD analysis project Ga0315324, IMG submission 203919) | Ammonia-oxidizing marine archaeal communities from Monterey Bay, California, United States - M1 500m 21515 | ecosystem: Environmental > Aquatic > Marine > Intertidal zone | place: USA...
GTCATCAACATGTGTATCTAGTTGGGCATGTGTTTTTGTTCCTTTATTTAGTATGTTAACGTGATCTATGGATGCTTCAGTAAAATGCAAAGTATCGTCATCAACATGTGTATCTAATTGGGCATGTGTTTTTGTTCCTTTATTTAATATGTTAACGTGATCTATGGATGCTTCAGTAAAATGCAGAGTGCTATCTGATCTATGAGCTATATTTAACGATACATCAACATTAGAAGATACTCTAGTTTCTGTATAGTACAAATTACTATTTTCAGTCACATCATCTGTATCTAGGACAACAGCACCTTGTTTACCAGCAACACTCGTGACAATGTCTGTATTATCAACCTTTTCCCACACTGTTCCATTAAAAATGATCCAATCATTGGCCCCCCAATCAGAAACCCCATCTATATTCGTATTTCCTGGCACATTTACTACATAATATTCCCCCTGATCTCCTATACCACTTACTAATGTAGGTGTGTTTGTAGATGCGTCCCAAATACCTTTATAAACAACATTATTTAATTCTAATTGATTTGATGGTACTTTACCTGAAGAATTTAATTCAGCAAGACCGCTAGGTTGACCCTTTTGTAACGTGATACGACTATCTGCAGCAGTACTGAAATCCAGTATATCTGTCGCATTGTGTGTATGACTGTTAACTGGTATAGAGAGTAATTTAGTACTTGAATATGTTGTAGTCGTAGATTGTGTGGAATCATCAATAACAGCCACAGCTCCACCAGCACCATTCGTAATAGAACCAGATACTTCCATATCACCATCGATTACAATTCCAGTCCCGTTAGTTAGGAACTGTACTTGTTGTTTTTTGTTTATACCTTTGGTAGTGTCGAAATAAGGTGTCCCATCATCACCTATGTAAATAGATAAATCATCCTTAGAAGAAATGCTTAATGAAACACTACTATTTATACTAGTGGATATCATAGGATGTAATGTCTTTCCTAGAAACGGTGTTAAATCTATAAGTTTAATAATGGAACCATTAACAATTTTTAAGTGTGTAGGTGTAATACTCATGGTAACAGGATTATTATCAACAATTGTAACAGGAAATGCTGTAAATTCATCAGTGTCTGTTATGTTCTCCAAATTTTTATCAGATGTTGCCAAACCTACATATAGTTGAGAATTACTATACATATTGTATTCTATTTTATCGGAATCAGTTCCAATGATATACGAGCGCTCAGATAATGCAACATAGTTACCTGTAGGATCATTATTAGTAATACTTGTACCTAGTGATTTAAGAATATAAGACGAATGCCATTTAGACCATTTAAACCCATTACTTTTTGAATTTATAATAATTTTTTTTGTCGTTAATTCATCAATAACCCCAGTTCTAGCATTAACAATAGAAGACATGGTTATATTAATACAAACAAAAATTGTTATTATCTTAATTTATATTACAAAAAAAAATTGTTATTATCTTAATTTATATTACAAAAATATAATATTGAATAGATATAGATTTATTTAAATAATTATAAATATCCATTATTATGCATATTAATATATCATAGCACTAGTCATACTAACCTCGATACCACACATTTTTCCATCAGTTTCAAATGGGCAAAATAGTGTGGCAAAATCTAAATACCGTTCATCATTTTTCACACATTCGTCACACATACGAATCCCACAACACTTGTATATGTATTTGAAATCAAAACCTCTACATTTATAACATCTCAGAGGGACTACCACTTTTTTCATCGCTTTATAGTCTTTAAAATTATATCCTTGTTTATCTGTATTACATGTTTTACATATAGGCATACAGTTTTTAAGAGTGAATTGCCCCCCTATATCACATTCTTTATTATACCCTATAGTCATATTTTTTAAGGATATAGTTATATCATCACATAACATACATTTATTCATATTTTTTTTAATATCATTCTCGTAGTGTTTCCATATTTTTTTACGTTGAGTAGCCGTTGCTTCTACAAGTTCGGTCGTCTCAGAAATTGGTATTTTAGTGTTTTTCTTTGAAATACATCTACCGCACTTACCGCCATGTTTATTAAGGGTTCTCAATGTAAACTCTTTATTACAAATAGGACAAGTACCTTTATCTGACATTTTTAGGATAAATTCGACTAAATTATAAATAATGGATATAATGTTCAAATTTTACTAATTATGAAATATATCATATAATTTCTCATTATCTGATTTGTGCGGCGGTTCATGTAAATATCGGTACCCATCTTTGCATTTATTAATAGGATCATTTGTAATAATTAATCCTACAACCATTATAATACCACTAATAGCCAAACAAATCATTATTTTTAATTAAAAACACATAATTAATCCTCTTATATTATTTGTAAATATATATTATACCTATTAATATTGGGTTTAATATATTTATGTTTTTTTTAAAGAATTGGCTTAATAGTATAATACATAATGTCGATATCGATAGATACAGATGATGACAACATAACTACAACCAATTTAGACTCTGAATACGTTGTAAAAACAGATAATTCACAACTACAAGATTTACCACCCAATGTTCGAAAAATTATAGATCAAGCTTCTGGTAAATATATAGATAATACTATTAATAATGTTTTAACGAATGTAACTAGTAATTACGATGACACAGATTCATCATATATTGTTGACAACACAGAGTCAGATAATGATAGTGATAACACAAAGTCATCATATGTTGTTGACAGCACAAAGTCGGATAGTGACAGTGACAGTGACAGTGACAGTGATAGTGACAGTGACAGCACAAAGTCGGATAGTGACAGTGACAGCACAAAGTCGGATAGTGACAGTGACAGCACAAAGTCGGATAGTGATAGTGACAGCACAAAGTCGGATAGTGATACCTCCTTAGATGATAAAAATGGTATAATAGGTGGCGGTGAACATATATTTCTAATGACTGGAGGGTCAGATTATATACATACTGGTCTGGATGACATAGTGGGGCCATACGATAACTATTTTTCTATTTGAATTTATATAAAAAAATATAACTATATTAATTTGGATTTGGACTCACCATACAACCACCCACGATCGCTACTTCTAGATTTTCTAATAACCAAATCAAGTTCTTTAAGTTCTGACAGCCATGTGAATTTAATAATATTATCACTAGTGATATGTTTAAATTGGTCTTCTAAGGCTTTTAATTTTTTATCCCGAGCATCTCTAGCTGCCTGCATTTGTTGTTTTGGAGAAATAGAATATAAATAATCATATGAAGCATGAGGAGCATTATCTCCTTTAACCAACCTCTCTATATGATCGATCGGTGTAAATCTAGGATTATCCAACAAAGTTTTATTAAACTTAATGTATGCATCTTTTTTAACTATAGAATTAGACTCTTCTTCACTAATATCGCTAAAATTATATTTTTTACGATTTTCCACGAATTTAATAACCTGTTTTAACATTTCAATACGCAATCTAATGATAATCACTAATCGATCAAATCTTTTTTTATATGTTGCATATCGAACATTAAACCAATCATATAATACTGTCTCATAACTGTTGTATTCTTTAACAGAACCATCTTTCATCATATTAAGATTTTGATTCATGCATGATTTAAGTCCTAAATAATCTTCTATAACGTCAAACTCGTTGAACTCACCCTTACATTCAGATTCTATTTTCGCAAATGAATCAGGCCTCAACTTGACTTTAATATTTATATGTAATTTTGAAGATTTATCATCAATGTTTAACACATGAGTCTTCTTTTCCATATTATCTTCAAAGGAACTATTCCATGTTTGATATGGAAGCTCAGAGATTTCAACAGTGTTTGTTTTATTATCATAAGTATAAGACCCTACAGACCATTGTTTAATTCCTGATTTAGATCGCACTGATCTAACATCACCATTCCAATTAGTTCCTTCAAATGGCATAGGTTTAATTAAAGATATGTTTATAGTCCCCGAATCATTTATAAATTCTATGAGATTGGTAATATTTTTATAAATAGAATCCCAAGATCTAGAATAACCACAATACTTCCATCCCGATGCAGGTAGTTCAAGACTTTCCATTAATACGAATGGAGCAATGGGTACATAGTTAACAGGCTCATTAATTTCACCTTCGTCTGATGTATATTTAATCACATAATCATCGTCTGATCTAAAAAGTGTGGATACAAGTTCGTTATTCAATTTAGTTTTAATATATCTAGGAGCCCCTGCATCCTTCCCACCACGGTAACGTGATCCAAACTGTGATAATGGTAGGAGTAAAGGAAAGTTATTAGCTCCTACATAATTTTGTGCCATATTAATAAGTGTTGACTCCAATGATGCCCCCCCATGATGGTAGTTCATATGTTCTGCAATATACCCAGCAAGCTGAAATATTTTTACTTCTTTATTATTGTGTTTGAAACGCTTTCTAGCACCACACAATGCTTTACGTCGTGCAGGATTAAGGCCATCGTATACATTTGGAAGTTTGCGCATGATATTATCTAGTTGAAATTCCTTTGTATGTGATTTTAAGTGGATAGATGAAGGTATTTCCATGGGTTTTATATCTTCCATGTTTAACATATCGTCTTTAGATTCAAGTGGTTTAACTAATTCTTCTTTTCTGAGATCAGGGTCTTTGCCATAATATATTTCAAATGTAGAATTAGCTGCATCGTCTAAAGTGAATGTATATAAGTGATCATCAAAACACTTAAACATATGAACTGCTTCATCATCATTATGTGTAGCTAACCCTTTGTAATATTTAATATCATAATTAGGTTCCGTATTTCCAAAGGTTTTCTGTTCCCATATACGATGTTCTTGGTCCGTGTAGAATGAAATAACATCCCCACGACTTTTGGGGTATGCCCGTTTAATCGGGGTTTCAAATTGTTTAACAATACCCCTCTGTATTAACACTGGCCAGAATCTATGTATATTTGATATCATTAATCCACATATTTGACCAACGCCGTCTAAATCCTGATCAACTGTCATAATAATTTCTGTGTAAGACAAGGTTTTAAATTCTGTGTCTGAAATATATGTACATGAATGGTCTAGGTTCATTACTTTTTCAAAACTAGACCATCGTTCATTATCAACGAGCATTTTTTCACGTTTATATGCAATAGTACCATCTAGTTTTTTATAAGGAGTTGATTTAGTTCTAGCATTAATGGGAACCCCTCCTATGTTAAAGGTCCCGCAATAATCATAATTAAGGTCAGTATCCTTACTTACCAAAGCAGTTCTGGTCATAGATTCCGCGGAATCGCCCTCACAAACAAGTAATTTACAAGGTTTCTTTCCAGCAAACTTAGCTGCTTTGTATTTTTTAATGCCTGTAGTTGATATTTTTTTTACTTTCTTTTTATCTGCAGGGTTTTCCATATATTCAGAAATAAGAACGGGTTCTAACATTTTCCAAATATTGGTTAAGTCTGAAGCTTTAATTGTATATGATTTATATTTAGATGTTCCTCCGCTAATATTTGTTTTTGTTTGCGAATCGAAATCAGGATTTGGTATATTCCCTGACATAATCACAAACATATGATTTTGAAGCATGGATTTCTTATATTCGCGATATTTTTTTACAAGCTTTTCTGCCCGCGTCTTTATACCATCAATTACTAAATCCCTAATATAATTAATATGGTTCCCTGTTTTCACGTATACACCATTAACAATGGATAAGGATTGGAATTTATCTGTGTTAGAAATCCCTATCACAATATCCCACGGGTATTTCTCATGTTTAATATTAATATGCACAAACTTTTTCATAAACATAGATGCAAATGTGGGTATTTTATTTTTACCAGGTAAAACATTGACATTGTTATATATGACATCTATCCCCGTATGAGCAGCAACCTGTATAGCCCTTGCTTTAAATAATGAGTTCAAATCCGTATAATCATTATTGATATCAAAATTATAAGCATCATATACAGGTTTAAATTTGATACAAGTTCCACCTCTTTTTATAGGATTAATATCTGAAACCCCTCGCATAGAAGATACTGTAGGTTCATTTATTATAGACAGTCTGTCAAATGTTTCCTGTATGTAATATTTTTTTCTATCAATATCAACAGTTTCTAAAATAGTGTGAACACTATTATTAAAAACCATAGATAAACCGATACCATTAACACCACCCGTAACCCTATTCTCGTCATCCGCGTTATTAGAACCTGCAAGAAATTCTGTTGAAATTAGTTGAGGTACATAAACAGGATTACCTTTGAGATCTTTTACAATATCTACAGGCATCCCTTGTCCTGTATTTAAAATTTTAATATATCCATCTTTATTAAAATCTATTATACATTGACCAACACGGTATTTTTTGATTGCAAGTTTTTGTTTAATGTGGATATCCACTACATTCACCAATACTTCGTCAAAATTCTTATATAACGAATCAGCATATGTAATAGTTTTATATTCGAATGATTTTTTTTCTTCATTGTATATAAAATCATCATGGGGGCCAGGTTTAAACGATCCTCCCCACATAGACTTTTTTTTTGCGTGGTCTTTAATGTCTGTCTGGTTATAAACATCACATAAATCATCGTTAATTTGTAATTTAGGCATGGTTTTCTAATGAGACAAGGTTTTGATAAAATCCTCTTTATAACACATATTTAGTTCAATTTTAGATAAAAATAGCTTGTTAAAATTCTATATCTTGATTTATCAGAAAAAAAAATAAAGTAATATATAAACGTATATATAATAACTTATGTTATAAGTTCAGGTCTATTAACCATAGGTTTATTTTTTAACGCGGTGTCTAATAATTGTTTCCCATCCATACGGGCCTCATTTTCAAAGCTATTATAACTCTTTATTCTTTCGGCTAGGTCTGTGGGCAATTTAAGAAATTTGTCTCCGTCGTCTTCATAAAGACCGTTCACTATTTTTGCCCCTTTCTGGGTTATAATATTCTGTAATTCCATTACTAACAGACGACGATCTTTTTCTGAGGTCAAAGTGTGCCATCTATCTATATATACAAGCAATGTTTTATCTTTTTTATTTAGTAGATATATGGAATGGTTTTCTGGGCGCTCTGGATTGAAGTAAATTTTATCAATTAGGGCATGGGATATTTTTTCACATTCATATATATCTTTTGTAGATAAAACAAGTCCTTCCGTGTTAGGATCTTTGTATGAATTGATAATAATATTTTGAGTAATAGTATTATTAGAATTCTTCATAATATTATTATGGGAGTTATTTGTATTATTTGTAATATCTGTAATTGTACTTATTACATGTTTTGCCAACAATTTTAATTCTTTGATTTCATCTTGCTGGGTTTTTACCATTTCTAGCAATGTTTCATTCATTGATATAGTATGTTTGTTTTGTTCTTTTAACACCCCTAATTCTTCATCACGTCTAATTTTATTGAACAGTATACCTATACCGTTATTCTTAATTTTACATCTTGAATAATGTTTTTTTAATGTATATTTAGTAGCAAATGCTTTATTACAAAACTTACATCTATTTTCAGCTGTATCATTATCTGGTATATCTTGAATTAAACAAGGTGTTTTTCTGATTTTGTGCCTTGCTAAGTCTGATGGGTTACGAAATGACTTATTACATGAGAAACAATGTCTATCTACCTCTACAGGCATATTTTAGTACAGATGTAACACAATTTGGTCAAATGGTTAACCTTATGTTGAATTTGGTAAAAGTATGTGCTACTTATATATATCATATATTAATTATTCTTTAAATAAACTATTATTGTGCAAAGAAAAATTGACCAAATTACTGATAGCATATAGTGGTTATATACTATATATCTTTCTTATTAGTTATGAGTTACACATTTTGGTCGATAAATTGTGGTGTTAATTTCAAATTTTTAAGGAGGGGGGGGGGGATCAATTTATTTCAGCCAATATTTTTTAAAAAAAAAATATATGAAAATTATTTATAAATAATTATGGACAAGGTTTTCATAGTGATAGTAGTAATTTTTATATTGAGTTGTATAATACTTTAGAAGATTGGGATGAAAATAAAGAAACTACAGACGGTGGCGGGTGTATGTTAGATGAAAATGGTAACATTATTATTATTAAAGGTAACCCTAAGGTTTTGTCGAATGAAAACATTATATGTAAGAGCCCAATGACACCTAATAAAAACAAAGATTATATGTCTGCTATTTTCGGTTCTATCACAGGTTCTGATGTTATTACAACAATTTTAGGTTGGAACCATTTTATCAAAAAGATGAATTAAAGTACTTTATTATATATAAATTGAATATACTATACTTATATAAACATGGTTCAATTTATTGGCGTACCACATGTTTTATCAAACATAATATGGGATTTTTTAAATAATAGTGATAAAGAATATTACAGAGGTGATATGTCTGACAATAAGAAATGTGAATACGCCGAAAAAAACGGATATTTAGAATTATTGAAAGAGTCACATGAAAATGGTTGTTCTTGGGATAATACATACGAATAAGCATCTCGAAATGGTCATACTGACTGCTTGAAGTATGCCTGAGACAATGGATGCCCTCAGTGATGGTACAGTGTCTTTTTTTCTTATTATAAAAAAATGAATTTTATATCATGATATAACCAGCTCGATATATTAATATCATGATGAAACAAGATGCATGTAGAATTGCCATCATAAAGGGTGATTTAAAAATGTTGAAAGAAGCACATAAAAATGGATGTCCTTGGGATGAATGGACATGTTTTACCGCCGTTTTCAATAACCGATTGAATTGCCTCCAATATTTACATGAAAATGGGTGCCCTTGGGATGGATGGACAACCCAAACATCAGCTAGTTTTGGTCATATCGACTGCCTAAAATATGCCCATGAAAATGGGTGTCCTTGGGACGAAGGAACATGCTCATCGGCAGCTAATAACAATAATCTCGAATGTCTTAAGTACGCACATGAAAATGGGTGCCCTTGGGATAAATCGACATGCGAAAATGCGGGTGAAAACGGTCATTTCGATTGTCTTAAGTACGCACATGAAAATGGGTGTCCTTGGGGTACTCGAGTGTGTGAATTGGTAGCTAAACATGGGAATCTTAATTGCCTAAAATACGCACATGAAAATGGGTGTTCTGAGTGATGTGGTAGGAGATTTTTTTTTCATCATTGTATAACACATATCTAAGAACCCATATACACAGAACAAAAAAAACTTTACTGATTACTATGTACTTTTCTTACGATTTACGATTTAATAATTTTACAGACTTTTCAAGTTCTTGTAAATTCCACGTTCTGTCAACTTCTGTGTCACTACGGACTTGTTTCTTTGCAGACGAATTTGCCACAACACCATCAGGACTGGAAAAACCCTCTTTACATTGATTTACACATAATACAATTATAATTAATGCCACAACAACTAAGGCGGACCCATATCTTTTAATAAACGGTACACACTTAACTTTTATATCGTCCGACACTTCAGTACTTTCAACCGACCCAGTATCGACAACAATAGGACTATCTATGGAAGTCATGGTAAATTACCTATACTAACACTATATAAACTAGGTTTAAAATAAAAAAATTAGTTAAAAATTAGTTATAAATTATTTAATAGTTGGGTAAACCTCTATCGTTTGACCCAAACCCAAATCCTTCTACCATACCCTCACCTTCCAAAGGGTGAGTCTTTTTCCACTCATCCCAGAACGGAACCCAAGGAAGTGGGTCAGATCCTTTACCTTCACCTCGGCGAATACGTTCCTGGTTAATCTTACCAAGAGCACGCACAGCTTCTTTTTCACGGTTCTCAGTTCTCAACACGCGGTTAGTCACGTTAGGAAAGTATGGGGCTTCTCGCCCGTTAGCAAAACTCTCACGGCTAGCCCATAAAGCTTTAGATTTATCACCAGAATCGGTAAAACCTGTAACTTTCATATTATCAGAAGGTTCAGCAAAGAACCTCATTTGTGGACCAGAATTAGCTATCTGGGCATTCTGATTAAACCCATTTCTATAACCCCAAGGATTGCCTTGGACAGTTTTCATAATTTTACTAAGGAATGCCCAAAATATGAGAACCACAATAATAAGTCCAAGAATAAATCCTCCAACCCCAGTAGCTAACATGGCAGGTACGGGTAAAGACCCAGTTTCAAACCCACCAGATGTATTCACAACATAACCTCCATTAAATCCATCAGTTAATCCAGCTGCATCAGTAGTAGACATGACTGTTTATATCAATACGAAATATATAATACCATATATAAAAAATCGTACTAAAAATAAATTAAAATAAAAAATAATAATTAATCAATTGATCTAACAACTTTAGCCTTTGCTCTTAGAGGGACGCCTTCCTCACTGATATCATCATACTCAACAGTCATCATTTTACCTTTATATTCGCTATTAAATTTTTTATCTGTCATCTCTCTAAACAATTTATATCTGTCTTCGTAATCTATTCCAACCGGGGCAGAATTAAATTGTATTGATGGGATTTTTTTCACTTTATCTCCTTTAGTTTTCATAATAAATATAATAGCACCTTTATCTTTACCTTGTACACCTTCAGTAAACCCTACAATTTCATATTCGTCAGAGTATCTAGGTTTTCGTTTTCTCATTTGATATGAACGAATTTCTCGGTGTGTCCCAAATTCATATGGAGATGCCATGTTTTTAACAATTGACCCTTCATATTTCTCTTCAAGAAATTTATCATATAACAATGTTTCATCTTTTGAGTCTTTCGCAATAAATGTTTCAACAAGTTTTAAATATGTTGTGTCAACATTATTTTCCATCGCTTGTTTGAATACCCAATCTAATATTTTTATACGCTCATTCAAATGCATACTAACTTTAGTCTCCACAAACGGAAAGAATATATCGAAAATATGATATTCTAATTTGATCTGAGGTGTATTTGGGTTTTGTTTTTGTTCACGTGTAGTAGTTTTAGATCCACCTTCTCTACGCATTATTCCAGATATTTGTTGTAATGATAACCCATGTTTATAAAGTTCACCATCTAAATATGCTCCTGGATATTTCTTATTTATAATTTTATAAAACTGTTTCAGTGATTCTACTATATGTGTATTACCCGCGAGATTTTTTAATTTTCTTGTATACAAAATTGGCAATGATGTTTTAGAATCAAAATATGCAACAGCTCGACCTCCGTCCAATTTTCTTTGAACAATACATGGATATACAATATGTCTTTCTTTAGACTTAGGTTTAGCATCATATTTATGAACAGCCACCGGAAATACTCTGTCGGTAGTATCAGCAGCATGCTGTTCTACTTGTTTTAAATACTTTGATCTAGCCGTAATTAGTGCTTGTGTAAACACATTAGTTTCATTAATTTTTCCAATATTTTTACCTTTAGTAATATATGTAGGGATGGACCTGGTTATAGTATAATCTTTAGTACCATTTATAATTCCTTGTTCTGTCCAAAACTGGGATATAATTGTACTAGAAACATTTTTATAATGATCTTTATGAATATTAACAGATGAATTACTATGTAAATCCCAGTTAATTTTACCCCTTGTAGGAGGGTTTCCTGATTTTGATTCCAACAATCGTATAAAGATTTTCCATGACCGTGTGCGACCTAAAGAATCTTTATATATTACCTCTGGGAACACATATAATCTATTTTTATCAATGATTATGAAATCCCCAGGGAATTTCTCAAAGTTTGAGAATTCCCGTTTACTTGACGCCATAAGTACGATTATATATATTATATGTTTCAATTTTAATTGAAATTGGAATTGGAATTCTAATTACACTTACATTATAAATGAGTATGTCCCTTCAAATTTACCTCCTATTCCTATATAAAATTCACCCATAACTTTGGACGAAATTAACCCTGATTGATGTAGATCATACAAATTATTAACCACTAATTCTGTATGATCACCGTCTGTATCACCTACAACACGTGCTTTAAACCTTTTAGTAGGTGATACGGTTGCCTGAATTGTATTATCTCCTGTATGAATATATTCCCCTGGTTGTATATTCTGAATATAACTGTAGTTTCCAGATACATTCCCTGTATTACCGAAAAATGGCTGTATTAATCCTGTTTTTTGTTTTGGCATTAAAAGGGCTACTAACATTATAGTAATAACTACAATGGATCCAAACGCTAAACCGATTTTTGTGTTTCTACTAAGTTCCGACATTATAAAACTTATATACTATAAATATTTTTTTTTCATAAAACTTATATACTATTTTTTTTCATAATCATGATTTCTAGTTATGAATTGTAGCATAAGCTGTCATAACCCAATCTGCTCCATATAAATCTACTATTCTATCACGTTCGTCTCTTAATTGGATATCAATATTAGTAGAACTTGGTATAGTATATCCTGCTTCATATTTTCTAAATATTAAATTTGGATCTGTATCATAAATTCTTACCGTCGTTGACGATGTATCTACGGATTTAATTATATTATTATTAATGGAGAAATCCATTTCTAATGAATCATGTGTAATTGCTTGAATGTCTTCTTTGAATTCAAAAATATTAAATGTATTACTTACTGAGTTAATTGCGAACGTCGCGGATACGCCTTCATCAGGTAATGTGCTAATAGTAGTATTATTAGTCTCTTCGTTAAAAGTATATACAAAATCTAAATTAATTGGTGAAGATAATCCCGTATTAAGAACATTGATTAGATCGAAAATCGTGTATGCACGTGTTGGAACAGTAAATGATTCTGTAGTGTTAAACACACCATTAGAAATATAAGACCAGTTACCACCTTGGAATGCTCCAAACCCTATACCACCAATAATTAGAACAAAATCTGTCATAGAATCATTTATATATTCGACAGAACTTGAGAAACCTTGATAGTCTTCAGTATTAGTACGTCGTTCTCCAATAATAGGATCGTCGAACTGTGTCCAAGTATTATTAGTTCTAGTATATGCATAAGTACGAGACGTAATATCTATTTGTGTTAGCCCGTCTAGAGAACCAACACATAAAACATTCCCATCCGACGATAAATCAACACTATTTGCAAAAGGTGTTTCCGTTATAGATTGTTGTAATACCCAATTAGAGTTGGTAAAAACCCATATTTCTACATACCCTTGGTCTCCAGCATTCAATCCAGGGGCACCTACCGCAATAGTTGATCCATCAGAGCTAATAGAAACACATTCACCATATGAGGCAGAACTAGCACCACCTGTCCCAGTTAGCAGTGTTGGGTTTTCTGTCCACGTAACACCTGAACGTGTAAATATAGATACTGCATTATCTGCAGGTGCACCTATAACCAAAATATCACCGTCTGCGTTTAAAGAAACTGACCAACCGTTAGCAGTTGATGTTGTTAATCCTGTATGTTTTAAAGCAGATCCTTGTTGTACCCATGATCCATTCCATACAAATATGAATACACTACCGTCACCACTATCAGGCACGGATGTACGAGGGGCACCTATTGCCAAAATATTACCATCATTACTTAAAGAAACAGAAGTTCCTTGGAATTGGTCTGTTACAAAAGGGCTACCAAATATCTTATTCCCCTGTTGGTTCCATGTATCAAGAACTGAATCATACCTATAAACCCATACAGCCCCTGTATCGGTAGAAGTAGATGTACCTCCTCCAAAATCTCTAATAGCACCTACTGCAAAAGTACTACCATCACCTGACAACGAAACAGAATATCCAAAACGTGCCTCAGAATCGTCTGATAAATCACTAGCTACTATTTTATTTCCAGTTTGATTCCATAAAAACCGGTCTCTATTGTAAACCCAAACAGCCCCTTGAGATGCATTATCAAGAGGACCGCCTGTAACAAACACATTACCACCATGTGCTATAGAACTGGAAAACCCTTGATCTGTATCAGAAGAGAAACCTATAGGACGAATAGGGTTTGATGTATCCACTTCTTCCCATAAAACGTTTATCGTATTATATCTCCATACCCATATACTACCAATACTAGAATCAGCAGATGCACCACTAGTAACCAATGTTCGACCATCGGTGGATAACTTAACAGTACCTCCTATATTAGGATCAGTAGTACTAGTCACCGTGTGTGTTAATTGTTGATCTAAATTCCATGTACCTGTTTTAGAATAAACCCATACATCCCCAGGGTTATTCGAAGGATCCCCGACTGCTATTGTTGTCCCATCACCAGAGATAGAAACAGATGATCCAAATTGCCCTGAAAATTGTGTCAAAGGTGCACCATCAAGCACATATGTCCCTGTGTCTATATATACATTAACAGAACCAACACCGCTTGTAACTAACAATAATCCATCGTCAGATATACCCACCACTGGGCTATTATCTATAATAGATTGTGTTAGTCCCCACGTGCTTCCGTTGAGTGTCCAAATCTCAATCGTATTACCTCCTGAATAAAGTGTTAGTATTGTACCATTAGAATTCAATTGAGGGTTTGTTGTAAACGTGAATCTCCCACTAAGTTCCCAAACATTGTCTATATTTCTATAAACAACGGTTTCTTCAGACCCTGAAGCAGCAACGGTAAACCCGTCACCTGAAATTGCAACGTGAGTTCCTAATTGCTGATCTTGTGATATATCCGGTGATGTAGGTGTAATTTTAAATCTTTGGACCCACTGAGCTCCTGTCCAAACATATATATGTGCAGCTCCTTGCATACGATTTGCGAGAAGAATCCAATCGTCGCCTGGAGAACCTGTGATCATTGTCTGACCGTCAGTAGATAAAGCCACCGATGTACCTTCCCTACCATTGGCAGATAAAAATTGTGTCGTTTGGGTTTTAGAACCAGTTGGTGTTTGAAAATAATCAACACCTGCGTCTTGTCTAATAAATGTATAAGTCGCACCATTAAACCCGTCGTCATTAGGTGCACCAGAAATAATTGTTTGACCATCACCCGAAATATCTACAGATTGTCCAAAAGATATATCGCCTATAGATCCTGTACCTAATGCTAACTGGGATATGTATTGTGATAATGTTTGTACAGTATCTAGAACTACTTCATTGTTTTCATTATTTATTGTAAATGATTTAGCTAAACTGGTAATATAGGAAGTATTAATGTCGTTAGTTAATACGTTACTAGTAACATTAAATTGTAAATGATTATTTAAAGTTGTTTTTCTGTTGACCGGTATTATTAATGTATCCGTATTTGTAGCAGTAAATAGGTACGAATTATTTGTAGTACCACCGTTGCCTATACCAATAACATCAACTAATGGGGTATACGTGAACGAAATTCCCCATGTAATCGATGCTCCGGGATCATATTGAACAGATAGACTATAAAAACGTAAATCTGTGTCATATGTGATAGTCCAATCAAGACCTATCGCTATAGAGTCTTGGCTTACATCCAAGACATCCTGTAATATTGTTTGTAGTTCTAATTCCGTGTAATCTCGAGTCGGTATTTCAACATTAAAGGTGGTGTTTGTATCAATAATACCCTCGGTAAAAAATGTTATTAAAAATACATTATTATTACGATTAATATTAGTATATGTTCGAGGTATCCCCACATTAGACACAGATATGGAACTGATGTTACGTAAATCTTTATGAAGTCTTATAGTATAATCCGTTGTTTGATCATTAATATTCACTCTGTCTCTGGAGTTAAAATATAACGGTATAACAGTATTTTTGAGTACAGTCGACATCGAAAATTTAACGAGAGGCTTTTTAAATTCTATATATAAAAACAATTATAAAATACCATACTGTAAAATTGTTTTATATATTATTACTAATGTAAATAGTACTGTTCTTATGATTTTAATAGTTTATATTAAATTTTATTATAAAATTGAAATGAATATATATTATTAATATTATAACGCAATGGCCTTATATCCAAGTGTTATTAGTGGTGTCGAGTTTTCTGTTCTCGGTGATGCAGAAAATTTTCGAGATTCATATACTGAAGTAGATAAAAAGGATTCATTCCATCAATCCCAACCTGTTCTAGGTGGGATATATGATCCTCATATGGGGACCACTGAGAATGACTGGAGATGTCATACATGTCTTAATAATAAACTTTTCTGTCCTGGGCATGATGGTCATATAAATTTAAATTACCCCGTACAGAACCCTATATTTAAAGAAGAAATATTGCAATGGTTAAAGGTTATATGTTTTGAGTGCGGTAGTCTTATTATCAATAAATTGAATAGTATAAAAAATATACCCAAGGCAAAAAAACTTAGTGCGTATGTATCTTTGATACGAAACTCTAATAAAGATGTATGTGTGAATTGTAATGCTATACATCCTCAAATATCCAGAGATAAAAATAGACCTGTAACAATTTGGGCGGAATACTATAAAGATAAGACGGTTGAACGTAGAAAACAATTGTTTAATCATGAGACCATGCAGATATTTCAAAAAATTTCTAACAGTACAGTGGAATCTTTAGGTAAACCTGTTATTTCACATCCTTCCAAATTTATTGTAAGCATTATGCGTGTTCCACCGAATACAATTAGACCTGATATTAAAAAAATAGGAGGCGGGAGATCTAACAATAATGATCTAACAACTATGACTAAGGCTATAGTTGAAATAAATAGTAAACTACCTTTAATTATTCCAGAAATCATTGATGATTCACTGGAAATAAATTATACAAATATAGATATGGCATACCATGATTTTGTAAAGGGGTCTCCAGGTGCTTCAGGTAAAAATAAAATTGTTACAAATACAAATAAAGCTCCGGGCTCTTTAGCATCAAGAATATCACAAAAAATAGGCCGTGTTCGAAGAAATTTAATGGGGACCAGAGTATGGTATTCTGCTCGATCAGTTATTTCGTGTGATCCTATGATACCGATTGATATGTTAGGAGTACCTGTATTGGTGGCTAAAAATATTCAAATACCTGAAGTGGTAACTGCAAAAAATAAATCGAGATTAATGGTTTATTTCAATAATAGACGAGATTCATATCCTGGATGTACAACCTTAGTAAAAAAACGCACTGGTGTTGAATACTGGGTTGGATCTAAAAATAGGGAACTCATACTTGAAGATGGTGATACTATTATGAGGGATGTCATTGACGGAGACGTTGCTATCTTTAACAGATCACCTACAATGTTAAGCGAGGCTATGTCATGCCATAAAGTTCTTATTATGAATAAGGGTAATACGTTTCGGTTAAATATTAGTGCTTGTGTTTATTATAATGCAGACTTCGATGGTGATGCTATGAATTTATATTTTGCGTGTTCATCCCAGTCCAGAAATGAAATTCAGATGTTAGCAAATGTTGGAGAAAATTTTATATCTAAGGTGAATGGGTCTCCGTTACCAGGATGTTTTCAAGATACCTTAGCATCTATAGTGGAAATGACACAATCCAATGTAATTATTAGTAAATTTCATGCTTTAACATTATGTAAGAACATTGATGTTGATTTAGATAAAGAGTTTTACACAGGACGAGAGTTGGTATCTCTCATATTACCTATGATCAATTTTGAGACTAGAGCAATGTTTTATAATGAGGCTTATGCTAAATATCTTAAATATAAAACTGATGATATTAATGTCAAAATTATACGTGGGAAAATAGTTTCAGGCATACTAGATCATAAATCATGTGGTCAACAACGTAATAAATCTATATTCCACATTATACACAACGAGTATGGTGCTAAAAAGGCCTTGGATACATTATTTAATATGCAACAATTGGGTCTCGAATTTACATACCATAAAGGGTTCACAGTAGCACTTGATGAATTTTCAGTTAATGATAAGTATCTTAAAAACATTCACGATAAAACATCTGCAATGATTATGGAAGCTAATCGTATTACCGAAAAACTGGAAAATGGTGAGATAATACCTCCTATCGGTTTAACTGTACGACAATTCTATGAACAGCTACAAATAAATGCATTGTCTTTAGGCGATGATTTTGTACAACCTGTATTAAGTAATATAGATACTGAAAATTCAGGGTTTTATAAAATGATTTCTATGTGCAAAAAGGGTAAAATTAAAAACCTTCAAGCCATTACAAGTGCGATGGGTTCTAGTCTTATAGATGGAAAAAGGTCAACACCTACATTCGGGTATTCTAGGACATCCCCCCATTTCTCAAGATTTGATACTGATCCAATTGCAAATGGATTTATAGCAGATTCATTTATCAGAAGCATTTCGCCTACATCATTTATGTTTGCAGCCCAAGAAGCCAGGGTGGCTGTTATTAATAAATCTTTGAGCACAAGTATTCCAGGTCAAAGAAGTCGTGAAGCTATTAAAAACATGGAATCCATTGTAACTAATAACCTTAGACAATGTGTTAAACATAATTTAATTGTACAATTCTTGTATGGTGGTGATGGCATAGATACTAGGAAATTTGAACACAACAATCTACCAATAATTACTATCAGTGATGAAGAGATGAATAAATCATTCCTTTGCAAACTTAAAGATATATCACCTAAATTTCAAAATAAAGGAGTTGAAAAACTATTAAATGAGGAATATGCATCACTATCTAATTATAGAAATAAATTCCGTGAAAATGCTATTGAAATTGAATGTATGTTTTCAGACAAAAATGTGAAAGGTATAGTTACATGCCCATTTAATATTAAACGCATTATAAATAATATTATCTATAATCTAGACTCTTATGTAATTAAAGAATTAAATGTCGTAGATGCATACAATCAAGTCGATGATTTTTGTAAAAACTATCCGTACATATTTGTTAATGATACACAAAAAGAAAATAAAATGCATATACCTGAAAAATATAATTACGCTGTAGAAACAACTCTATCGATAATTAGATCCCACTTATGCATAAAACAATTAATTATCAGAAAAATAGATAATATAATACTATCACTTATTCTTGATAAAATATTGTTAGAATCTAGTAGTTCTTTAATAAATTATGGAACGTCGGTTGGTAGCTTGGCCTCACAGTCATTATCAGAACCTATGACACAATATATTATCGACTCTCATCATAGGTCTGGGGTTTCAGGTGGGCAATCCGATACTCAAACAGATACACTCACAAGGAGTGATGAATTATTGTTTGCAAAACATACTGATAATATGAAAAATCCTAAATTGACCCTGTTTATAGACGAACAGTATGAGGACAATGAAGCTAAAGTGAATGAAATAGCCAACCATATAGAAAGTATGCGATTAGTGAGATTTTTAGATACTTTACATATATTCTTTGAGGAATATAAAAACCCTGTTCATCCCGATTTTATACATGAAAAAGAAATGATAGTAGATTTTGAAAAACACAACCCATCTATTAAAGTTCCTTCTGATTTAACAAATTGGGTAATCCGTTTAGAGTTAGATAAACATAATATGATTTTAAAGAACATGGATCTAGAAACTATCATATTTGCTTTAATGCGAGAATTCCCACATGTCCATATTGTATATTCTCATGAGAATAGCCCTGCAATTATTATTAGATGTTACCTTAGAAATACGATGTTTAAAAGAGGGCAAATGATTAAACAGGACCATGTCGTAGATATCAAAAATAAAATTATAAACACTATTGTTAGAGGTGTTACAGGCATAGAGGTCACATATGTAACTAAAAAGGCTAAAAGTTATATAGATGAGAATGGTAATTTAAAATCTAAACGTATTAACATAATTACCACCAAAGGGACCAATTTTGCTGCTATTGTAGATAACCCTTATCTTGATAGTTATAGATGTCAATCAGATTCAATCAAAGAAATCGAAGAAATGTTTGGTATAGAAGCGGCTAGATATAAACTACGATCAGAGTTAGAAAAGGTTGGATCAGAGATGGGTACAGTAATGGCTGCGGCTCACTATTCTGTATTTTGCGATGAATTATGTATTACAGGAAAAACCCGAGGGATATCAAAATCAGGACTAGAGATGAGAGAACCTAAAAATGCATTATTAAGGATTTCATATAGTCATATGAATCAAGTAATTAAATCGGCAGCCAACAATGGGCGTAAGAGTGAAATATATGGTATTTCTGCCCCCTTGATGCTGGGACGTGCCCCTTACGTAGGATCTACTTATAATAAAATTTCAATAGACCATGACTTTATATCCGATAATACCCAGTCAATAGACGAGTTATTCGAAGATTTATAAAATATTATATATAAATCATACATTAAACCTTAGTGAGTTCTTAATTTTTTTATTAGAAATTATATATAGTGGGATTAGTCAAATTATAATAAATAACTTATCGATCAAATTATAATAAAAAAAAACATATACACGATTCGACATTATCGATTAGCTCTTGCCAATTGTCTTTGTTTGATTTGTTCTAACATAATAGCATCATCCTCTTCTTGTTGTAAATCAGCCAATTGTTGTTCTTCTAATATTTTTTCGTTAGCTAATTTTTCTAATTCGGCTCGCGTATTTGCAATTTTTTGATCAGTCTTTATTTGATGTATTATGAAAAAAATACAATATCATATATGAACGCGTCGTTTCATATTTTAAATATCGAGAGATGGGTTGTCGATACGGAATTGTTCAATATATTTGAATGAAGATGCGTCGTGAAACACACCACGTATACTAGTAACGCTAGACGTGTCCCACTTCAATTCTTGATTGAATAAAGTTGCGTTGGAAAACATCCAACCCATATCAACAACACTTGAAGTGTCCCACGGTAGTTCTTGATTGAATAAAGTTGCTTCTGAAAACATACGATTCATAATCGTAACTCTTCGGGTGTCCCACTGCAGTTTTTTATTGAATGAAGTTGCGAATGAAAACATATGATTCATATCCCTGACACTTGATGTGTCCCACCGTAGTTCTTGATTGAATAAGGTTGCTTTTGAAAACATCAGACACATATCCATGACACTTGAAGTGTCCCACGGTAGTTCTTGATTGAATAAAGTTGCTTCTGAAAACATACGATTCATATTCGTAACTCTTCGGGTGTCCCATTTGAGTACTTGATTGAACGACGTTGCACAACGAAACATATTGCTCATATCAGTAACACTCGATGTGTCCCAAGGTAGTTCTTGATTGAATGAAGTTGCGAATGAAAACATATGATTCATATCCCTGACACTTGAAGTGTCCCATTTGAGTGATTGATTGAACGACGTTGCACGATGAAACATACCTCTCATATCAATAACACTTCTAGTGTCCAATAATAGTTCTTGATTGAATGAAGTTGCGAATGAAAACATGCTTCTCATATCAGTAACAATGGATGTGTCCCATTTGAGTGTTTGATTGAATGACGTTGCATGATGAAACATCCAACACATATCCCTAACACTCGATGTGTTCCAATTCAACGGTTGATTAAATGATGTTGCACGTGCAAACATACTATTCATACCAGTAACGCTTGATGTGTCCATTAGTGGCAATGTAACTAGATCACTGCAACTCATAAATAATTCACTCATATCACCAGTAAGAATGACTTTCGCTAATGTGTCACATGTCAATGTTTTTAGTTTTTTAAATTTGCCTATATAACTATGATCGATCGTCAACTCCCCGATATTACAGTGTATAGATTGTACGTCATTATTGGTCAAATACTCTAATAACTCGTCGTATTTGAGTTCAACATCACCGTTAACAGTCACCTGTGACAAATAATCAGTTATTATATTAGAAATATCCCCAATAACAACATGTTCGAGAACGTCTTTAAGATTGCTCATGGTTTATAATTGATATAATATTCAAAATTTGAGTGTTATGAAAAAAAGACATAATTAGCGTATATGAAACAACGTTTCGTATTTTAAATATAAGTCATATATTAAACCTTAGCGAGTTCTTAATTTTTTTATTATAAGTTTGAATTTGATATTATCAATTATATTAATATTGATAAACAACTATGTCTTGCGGTATAACATATACTCTTCGATTACCGTATGTTACACATAAGACAGATGTACTTTATACACATACATCAACAATTGATAATGTGAAAACCTGTAATATGTCAGAAATGTTGAATACATTGGATATGTATTCTAATCCTATGCCTACAATGACTAAAAAACAAGTGATAAAAAAACTTATAGAAAACTATCCTGTTATACCAAAATACACAAAATCAATGTGGACATTATTATCAAAAAGTTCTAATATTACAATGAAATTTATATTAGATAATATTGACCAACCATGGAACTGGCATTTTATTTCCGAGAACTCTATTATTACATTTAAAGATGTTTTGGATAACCCCGACCTTCCATGGAAATGGTGTAGAATTTCCGAGGGTTCTAATATTACAATGAAAGTTGTTTTGGATAACCCTGATCTTCCATGGGACTGGGGGTGTATTTCAGAGAACTCTAATATTACATTGAAAGATATTTTGGATAATCCTGATAAACCATGGGAATGGGATAGAATTACTACGAATGCCGGTATTATAATGAAAGATATTTTGGATAATACTGATAAGCCGTGGGAATGGAGAAATGTTTCATTAAACCCAACTATTACAATGAAAGATATTACAGATAACCCTGATCTTCCATGGGACTGGAAATGGATTTCATATAACACTAATATTAATTTGAAGGATATTTTGGATAACCCTGATCTTCCATGGGACTGGTCTCATATTTCTAATGATCCTAATATTACAATGAAAGTTATTTTGGATAACCCTGACATCCCATGGGTATGGGATATAATTACTACGAATATCGGTATTACAATGAAAGATATTTTGGATAATCCTGATAAGCCATGGAAATGGAAAAATGTTTCATTAAACCCAAATATTACAATGAAAGATATTACAGATAACCCTGATATTCCATGGGACTGGAAATGGATTTCATATAACACTAATATTAAATTGAAGGATATTTTGGATAACCCTGATCTTCCATGGGACTGGTCTCATATTTCTAATGATCCTAATATTACAATGAAAGATATTTTGGATAACCCTGATATCCCATGGGTATGGGATACATTATCATTTAATTTATTTAAAAGAGGGCAATTAGTACATTCTAAAATATAACTTTACTTTAATTAAAAGTGGTATATTTATTATTATTTTTTTATTTCTTATGTCTATGATAATTATCAATTTGTATATAATTAAAGTTTTAAAATTTGAATTAGAGGTTATATATAAATATAATATACGAGAAAAACGAAAATAATTCACGATGCCTAATTATTCATGTGAAAAATGTGGTAATTATTTTTACCAAAAGAGTGATTACGATAAACATATGGACCTTAAGATACCATGTGACGAAACTAATATGTCTGAAAGTGTAGCTGATCTAAAAAAAACATTAGAGAAACTTGAAATAATAATACCTGAAATTGAATATTTTAAAAATGAAAAATTAGAAGACATAATAACACCAGAGGTTAAATCTGTATCACCAGAAAAAATGTCTACAACTGAACATAAAGATGATAAACCAATTATGGAAATATGGGAATCTAAAAAACATAATATGAATGTGGCATCTCTAAAAAAGGTCGCCACTATAATCGAATGTAAGTTTCCTAGCAAAATTAAAAAGAATGATATTATTACTAAAATAAGTGAAACCTTGTCTGAAAAAAATGAGGAAAACTCTAAGTGGTTAACTGTTGAATTAAAACAAAAATTAATTACACTTTTAAATATAAAATCGGGGACTAGAACACATGCTAATAAAATTAATGCTGATGTTAAAATACCTAAAAAGAACAATCCCAATAAACTTACCAATAGTACAATTGTTGAGGAAAAGTCAACAGTTACACCTGGGATAAAAGAAAAATCAACAAACCCAATCCATAGATTGGTTGATGTTATGCATAATATCATGAGAGATTCGGAATCAATATCCGGTAAAAAAGCGTATAATGATATGATAAAATTATTATGTTTAAGATTTATCAAACCATATTTAAATGGAGGATTAAAATTTTTAACAGAACATAATTATGACAATAATGGTGAATCCCTTAATCAATATAAACATTTGCTATCTTTTGATAATTTACATAATGAAGTAAAGTCAAAAGGTGATGAAGTTTTAGAAGACACCTTATATAAAATATATGATATGCTTTCACAGCATAATAATTTTGAATGTATATTTAAGAAAAAGAAAACATTTAATTGTAGTAAAGGGATCACATTAAGAAAGTGTATTGAAGCGATTAATATAGAACTTAATGGGTATGATTTTAAAAACAGTAAATCCGATATCATTGGAGAAATTCATGAGTACTTTGTTAATAATTATTCTAAATCAAATGATACCGAATTTGGACAATTCTTTACACCGAGAACATTAATTAATCTGACCAATGAACTATATAAGAAATTATTTCCTAACCATCGCCCAAAATCATTCTATGAACCATGTATGGGAACTGGTGGATTTATAATGGGAATGTATGGCAATCTATCAGAAGAAGAACAAAAGAATATACCAGGATCTAGTTTTCACGGTATTGAAAGAGAGCCTGATTCATATGCATCTGGTATGTTAAACTTATTATTAACATTTAAACCAGAATCAAAGGATATGGAAATTCCATTAATTGAATGTAAAAGCTCGTTAGTAAATAATTCAACAAAAACATATGATAGAATAAACACAAACCCACCGTTTGCTGTATCTATCGAATATAAAGAACTAATAAGAAAAACCCCAGATTTAAAAACCACAGTTTCAGATGATGAAAAAGAACCGTGCGGTGTTACAATGAAATCAATGTATCCAGTTGAAAATAGTAAATCTGACGGATTTGTATGTTTCTTACAACATTGTATGTTTAAACTTTCTGAAAATGGTGTATGTTCTATAGTATTACCAGATGGTAGATTTTTCACCAAAGATGGTAAAATTCAAAATATGAGAAAATACTTGTTGGAAAAATGTGTATTGAAAGCTGTATTAAATGTACCATCTGGTGTATTTGAACATACGGGAATATCGACTGCAGTATTATTCTTCACAAAAATACAAGGTCATAAAACAGAAATTGTGGAATTTTATAAGACACAAGTTGACTGTAATAATAAATGTATAGGATATGAAAAATTAGGTGATGTGTCAATTGATGAAATTAAAAAAAACGATTATGTATTAAGTTGGTCAACTTACAAACCCGAAATCTTACCTGAATATAAAGATGTCGAATGGAAAACAATCGGAGAAATATGTAAATTTATGTCTAAAAGTAAAAGACCAGCATCGTATGGAAAAAAAACCGGTAAATACCCATTCTTTAAAAGTTCATTAAAAATAAATTCATTTATAGATGAATTTGACTATAATTCAGAAAGTTTAATTATAGGTGATGGTGGTATGCCAAATATTAATTACGGAATTAAATTTTCATGTTCTGATCACTGTTTCATATTACAAAATAAGAATAATGATGATGTTAATATTAAATTTATTTATTACTATTATTTATCTATTCTATCCCAGTTAGAATATTTATATAATGGGACTGGGATAGGAAATATTAACAAACAACAATTATCAAAAATTAAGATTCCTATTCCATCAATTGAAAAACAGAATGCTATCGTATGTCAATGTGATAAAATTACTGAATTAAAAAAAAATGCGGAAACCACAATTGAGACACTCGAGAGTTTGGCAAAATCATATCATGATGACAATATATGTAAAATGTATCACGATAATACTAAGTGGAAAACAATCGGGGAAACATGTGAAAAAATTACAGTTGGTGATGATATAGTCAAACAGAATAGAGTTTTTGGTGATATACCATTTTATGGGGCTAATGGTATCATTGATTATATTAATAAATTTAAAATGGATGGAAAATATTTATTAACAGCACGGACGGGATCACTAGGATCATTACATATAACCAATGGTAAATTTTGGTATACTGGTGATGTTCATGCAATGCGATTTAATAATGTAAATTTATTAAAATTTGTTTATTATTATTTATTAAATATCGATTTTCAACAATATAGAACTGGGTCTGTATATCCAAAATTAAATGGAAAAAATTTAAAATCTATTAAAATTCCTATTCCATCAATTGAAAAACAGAATGAAATGATTGAATATTATGATTTCTTACATAATGCTATTAATGAGCAAAAAAAATTAATTAAAAATTATAACTTAATGATTAAAAACGCAATATCATTATAAATCTGAATTATTTCTTTTATTTCTTTTTTCTTGTCTGATAATTCTAATTTTGCAAAGTTGTGTGGTATACTATCAGGCGAAAAACAATACATATCTTTATTATATTCACCATATAAATTCCACATATTATCGTCGTTTCTAGACTTAGCAACTATATAACAATTACATAAATTATTATTGTCAATCATCATAAAATTTTCAACCCCTATTTTAATTTTTACTATATTTTTAGATTTATCATAATTTATTATAATAGACTTTGGTAATTGATCTGACCATGTCACCCTTTTAAGAACCCACATTTTTAATTCATAATAATTATTATTATTAATTGCGATTTGTAAAGATTCTACTACAGCATTTAATAAATTAATACGTCTATTAAATTCTTCTAACATTAAATCCCAATGTTCCATACATGTTTTTGGTATTATAGATATAGATTTATTTTTAGAAGTATTTGGAGCATTATTAATATCTGATTTATTTTTAATATTTTGAAAATGTTTTGAATTGCAGTGAATTTCATTAATTTTATTTAATTTTATATTTTTAACAATTTCCAATGCATTTTTACATTTTAGTGTAATTTTTTTGTAATTATATAGTTGTTTGTTTAATTTTTCACCAAACAACTTATAAGCTGGTGTCATGACCATATATAAAAAATATTAATATTTAACATATTATTATCCTGCTTATCGCCTAGTTCGGTTATGCATTCGCATAGCAAAGATATTATGAATATTATGTAGTTCCGTTGAATAATATTCTTTCGCATTAATAGGAATTCGTTTGTCAATACTATTCAAATATTCTAATTTTTTCACTGGTTGATTAATCGAGTCTATATAGTTTTTATGTTCTAATACTGTTAAGATTTTATCTATAGATTTACATAAATCATTTTCATCATACGGAATTTCGGGATTATGAATTAACATATTCCAATTAAATCCAGTATAATGTTTAATTGGATCTATAACAAATATTTCATCATACAAACCAGATATTTTTTCATAATAATCATCAGAGTGTTTAATTTCTAAATCCAGTAATTTAGAAACAAATACCTTTGTCGAAATATGTATTTTATGTTTTTTAGTAATATAATACATAAATACGGGTTTACTCCCATTTGGCATTTGTTGTCTTTGTATTTTATTTTTCTTAAATAGAGTTCCGCAAGATGCGGAACATGATGCTTCAGGTGTTTTTCCTTCTGATGAACTCCACAAGTTATTACTCTTTATAAATTCCCATATATCCTTTGTTGTTCTAGGAATACCATCTGTAAGTGTTTTTACAATAGCATCTGATAAACTTGTACATTGTTTAAGCAAATTATCTTTTGTAAGTTTAATAATTTTATTTTTTATTTTTTCATCAATAGTTATGCTACCAATTGTCTTCAGACATTGTTTATTTTTAACATTACCAAGTTTAACATCAGTTACAAATTTGACAAATGATGGATCATTATTAATATGCAATTCTTCTATAATAGTCATGACAGTTTTAAATTTATCATCATCATTTTCGTTACAATCTTGAGGTATTAACAGATAAGTCATTTTATTTTGAATATCTTCTCGATAACTTCTTGGTCGGGAAATAATTTGAATAATATCTGCTTTATTATAACGAGGATCCACAAATACAACTGTATCTAATTCTTTAATATTAATTCCATCAGTAACCATTTTACAATTAATTAAAATAGATATTTTTGACGACTCTTTAAATTTTTTGATATTATTAATATTATCTTTGGGATTTAAATCAGATGATACCATAAATAGATCAATATTTTGAAATATATTTTCAGTAGACTCTCGTAATGTTTTAAATATTGATTTAATTTTTGATATACTATTTGTATACATCAATACTTTCCGCGGTCTATATTCTAAACTTTCATCTGCTAACAATGATGCCAACATTTGAATTGATTTATTTTTAATTACATTATCATCATTGGATTCTTTTTCATCGCTTTCATATGACCCAACTATTAGACTTGCATGTGTCATAAATTTATTTTTAATTGCATCTTCAATATCATTATATTTAACAATATTTGATGAATTACCAAAATATTTTGGATCATTCATAAATATAAAATCTTTATTAAATAAGTAGTTTCCATTAATAGGAGTTGCTGATGAAAATATTTTAACACAGTTTCCTTTATTTTTTTCCAATAATTTTAATGGATGGGTGCGTGTTTGTTTAGTAACCATATAGTGTGCTTCGTCAAATATAAATAACTTATCAGTACTACTTTTTAATAGTGGTTTTAATCTAACAAATGATTTATCACATACAAATATTAGCATTTTCTTATTTTTTTGTATATTTTTTTTAAATTCATCATCGGTGATATTATACATTGAACTACTTGATGATATTTCAACAATAGTAAAATCAGGAATCATTTTCTTCCAACGGTTTATCATATCATCGATAAGAGTTAATCGTGGACATGTATATATAATATGCTTAAATTTGACTTGGTAGTCGTAAGCAAATTTTTTGAATAATTCTGTTTTACCACATCTACACATAATATGTAGATTAATTGTATAGTTAAATATTGTATTAGACATATTATTAACTATACGCTTCATTTTATTATATGCCTCTGGTTGATATCCCTTTAATATTTTTGGTAAATTATTTTTTTGGTCTATGTCTTGCCAAAAATTTGTCCAATTAAATTTGTCTGTGTGTTGTATATTATTTTTCACCGAACGATTGATATCAATCAACTCATCTTTAGAATATTGTTTTACTAACTCCAACCCTAACAGTGGAAACTCATAATGGATAATTTGTTCTATCAGAGCAACTCCATCTAATTTAATAAATTCATTAGATGTTTTGGTTTTCGATACAATTAAATGATCCTTTAATTTGTTCAATAATGGATATTTATCACAACGATCATTCGAATTAAGTTGCTTTGTAAATAATGAAAATATTTTATCAATTTCCGTATATGGTAATTTATAATTATTGTTTTTTTTAATTTCGAATATATGGGTGTATATACTTCGCTCAGAGTGTTGTTCAGTAGAGTCATTTATTCGATTAACTAAATTTTTGAAACCACCTAAAACATACCCATATTTACATTTACTGTTATAATACCAGTCTTCATTACTCATAATGTAGATATTATGAATTGACATATTTCGGTGTATAATATCTTTAGTTAAAGTTCAAAGTTAAAAAAAACTAAAAATAACAGCTATTTCAACCATATTAGAAATACAAATGTGGAATGTTGTGATTAATTATAATGCATATTAAAACTAACACCATTATTTTTTTACATTAAAGTATAAATTTATACATATTATATCAATTTAACTATGGATGAAGCAATAGAAGCATCTAATGAATTTGACTCATCTATTAAATTTTTAGCATATGCATATGCTAATAAGAAAAAGGGTACATTTGATGAAGAAAAAGCCTTTAGAAATATTAAACGTTTATCTATTCTCATGTCCGCTGAACCAATGTTTGTCATCGAAAAATGTGGACCATTCTTTCTTAAATATGCAGAAGTTATACAGAAAAAAGAATTCGAAGGTATTGAAAAACTCGATTTTTTAGAAGAGAAACAAGCATATGCTGCATCTGAAGATGGTTCTAAACATACTTCTGATGCAATGGAAGGTAAAATACGGTTTTTAAAAAAATTGTTTAAAGAAGCTTCGGATGTTGAAAGGACTGAAATAGTAGATCATCTGGTAATACTTTTAAGTTCGTATTGTAAATACGCGTTAGCTATCAAAAAATTAAATAAAAAATGAACACCATTAATAATATATAAGTAGTTTATTAACTTAAACCATCGTGTATAAATTGAGTAAAAACCGAATAATGATAACGTAGATATAATGGTTTATTTATCCTTCTTATGGGTAGGTAGCAGTTAGGTTATAAATCTTAAAAAAAATATATCAACATGCGTATTAGCCGAATATGATATAAATTTACTTATAATGTTTTTCTATATAACATTTATTTTTTACAATTAGGGGAACAGGGTTGTAATTTTTATTGTCCCTTACTATTTTATATATATCGTCTAAAGTCGCACAATTAGAGATTTCGTGATGATTATCTAAAATATTATATTTTGATAATGTATTTTCTATATAGTCTGTACAAGCCATAACTTTATTGGTATTTTTTTGCCATTTTAATCCATTGGAAGTAATTAATTTAAACAAACAAGGATAACTTATATCTTTATTACATTCAATCCAAGACAAAGAATCATTAGGGAGAGTATCCCCTGTATATCTATATACATGTATAGACCCACCTCTTATATTTAAATGATCCCATGGGCTAACTAGTATTCTTCCTTTTTGACGTTGGTCTGTCACAGTATCATACATTGTGCCTGAATCTATGTGAGTTATCATAGGTTTACCTTTAATATTAAGTACAATGGCAACATGTGTATAATAATGACCAGTAATACAATCTCTAACATAATTACCTAATCTACGATAAGATGAAATCCATGCATTATTAAAAACATTTTCATCCCGTTTACATGTTTCACAGTATTGCATAAATAAAATATCTCCAGCTCTTAAATCATTAATATCAACAGAATTTAATTTATCATATTTAGGATTATACTTTATTTTATGTATGTATACATGAATTATTAATAATATAAATATGATCAAAAAACAAAATGGTATCATAACTCTTATATTTATATAATAATTGTTTAAATTACAACATGTTTCTGATTAATTTCATAATCATTGTCTGTCCACCAATCACGGTTTTCAGTTTCATGTATTCCAAACTCATAATCATAATATCTTTTCCAATTATCGTTATTCCAATGAGAACGAATCTCTTTCGCTTTTTTATCTTTATATCCTGAGTTAACAGATGCATCAAATATTTTATCGTCGGTTGTATACATATCAGGGTTTAATATTTGATCTAATGTATTCTCGTTATCTATTAATATTTGCGGGTCAATTATATTCACCTCTTCTATAACGTTATCTTCTGATGTTTTTTCGAGTATTTTTTTTGGTGTTGATTCAGAGGTTGGTTCTATATTTTCAACATACACAGGTTCTATTGGTTTATCATCACATGATTTATTCAATGCTGTTTCATAATTATTCAAACAATTTTCTTGATTTATATATTTTATAGTTAGAATAACTGATGTGAATAAACAAGCTGTTGGTATATCAGTAAGAATAGCCACTATTATTAAAATGATTATTGTTAATACCCAATAAAACATAACGGATTTCATATGTTATTATAATAATCAAGATTTGTATATAATCTGATATATAAATAATAGGACCACAAATATAAAAAATATTATGTTAATTATTCGACATTTTCATTTTTCTTAGTCTGTTCTCTTTTAAGTGCTCTTCTCTGTTTTCCTGTCAATGGTTTTTCTACTTTTTCCGTTTCTTCCGGAACTTCTTCTGAAAAAGGCATGACCATAGAATCGGCCTCACCTGTGTCAAACTCATTTTTTATATCATCTTTATTTTCATCCAATTCATCTTTATTTTCAGAACCTTTACCCTTTTTCATAACCTCCGACTCCATCGTATTGAAATTAGAGTTGAGCATGTCAAACACTTTCTTAATTTTAGGGTCTTTTATTTTCCCCTGTGTTGCTTTTCGGTAATAATCAATGATCTTCCTAAACTGTCTAGTTGTTTGTATATCCGTATTACCAGTATTCGATACATCTATTACGAAAGACTCTATTATAGTTGATGGGTTTTGTGATTGGATAAAATCTTTATAATAGCCATTGAAATTACCCTCAAGTAAACTAACTGATTCTTCTATTTTGGAAAACGCTTGTTCGCATCTAGGTATTGCCTTTTTAACATCTGAAATTGAAGCAATAATTACCTTACTAAATTCTTTAACATCAACATCAGGACTGGTTAAAATTTCATATACATCTTTACAATTACTAAGAATTAAACGAAGTACTGTGAAAGTGTATTTTTTAATCCTATCATCTATGTTAGAAGATGACCACATTCTTTTAATATTATATTGGCTAAATGGGAATGGACAAAAATCAAATCCCGGAATTCTTGAAATAAATGAATCATCAAAATCATCCCCTGATGATAGTTTATCTTTATACGTTATAAGATTTTTACACGTTATAATCATTGTCTTAATAACATGGTTCCCTTTAATACTAAGATATGCTTTACCTAATTCTTCTTTCGATTCAAAATCTTCCTTAAATTCAATGGATTCTAGATCCTTTATATATTTCTTAATATCTTTGCATTCTTCTTCCTGTTCAAACTTACTAAATACATCATCAGCACATGCGGATAATATTTTAATAGTAGATTTCACTCTTTGACGAATTACATTATATTTAGGTTTAACAATAACAGGATCAATATCACCAGCACCAAGCATTTGATTGAACATATTGACAACGGATTTATCACCCAGTTGTTTTTTCACAGATTTCATACGCACGGACATTTTGAATTTATATTTCTAATTATTAAACTAAATGTATCTTCAATTTAAATGTTTTTTATTTATAAATAGACAATAAATTATATATAAGATGTTTGGCAATTATGACAGTACTAAAATATCAGAGAGAATCGAACGTAAAACTAAAGATAAAAAGTTTTTACTGGAAGTTGTAAACAGGGTGACAGAATATGTTGGAAAGAAAATGCTATCAAATGAAATAGAAGGATTGGTTAGATATACACAGGAAATAGATTACAGGTTATTCGTAAATAAATCTAGACATGAAATTATTGACAGTATAGCTAAAAATTTCGTTGGACAGATGCGTATATCAACAGGGTCTATGGTTAACACACAAGAATTGATGAAACAACAAATAGGTACAATTAAATCTGATGGGGCTGAATCACTGTATCAAAAATTAGACTATCCGTTATTTAATCCAGGTTATTCTAAAAAAAATAATAATATAGAAGGGTATGGTAATTATGGGGACAAGGCATTAAATACAGATGAATCAGATAACTTAAGTTTAGGCTCTATACCGTTAAGGGATGCATTACATGTATCTGAAAAACCTGGTCAATTGGAGAATGCTGCAACCCCTTTCTCATCTTTGACAGACAAGTTCCCGAGAATAGCTAAACAGCCCATACAAAATATATATTTGTTACTAGATTCAAAATATCGAAATTTGTCAACAGATCCTAGCGTATTTCAATGGACTGTATTGAACTCTGCAAATACATCCCAGGGAACAGTTAATACTTTAAGTGATCAAATACATAATATCACAAACGTACAATTTGATAGGTTTAATTTACCATATGTTGGATCTGCAGATAATGTATATAAAAAGGTATCTGTGTTTATAGAAGAATTTTCATCGATGTCCGTGTTAACTCATACTGGTAGATATCATATGATGTTTGATTCAGAAATAGTTGGTAATCGTATACAGTTAACACCATTGGTTAATGATGAAGGGAGATTTAGATTTCACACACCAATCAATGTATTAGATACTATTACTTTGACTATACGATCCCCTTTTAGCAAAGTCGAGTTTTTACCAGATAGATATAATGTCACTGTTACAAGTTTTAACTCGACGCAATCCATTTTAACATTTTCGGACAATCATGGTGTTGCTGACGGTGAACTAGTACATTTAGAACGTTTTAGTACTAATAACCCCATATTGGATTCTGCATCTATATCATTAATGAACAGAGATAAAGGTCATATTGTTACGTTTATTAACAACAATCAACTACGAATAGATGTAGATTTATCAACAATATCTTTAATACCAGCACAATTAGTTGATTGTTTTATTGCAACTAGACGACTTATCATCCCCGTTAGGATGGAATACTTAACATAGTAATTATTAGATTATATAACAAAATATTTTTTTAATAATATTTAATTAACTAATTATAGCTTTTATGTGTATAGTTTGAAAAATCATTTAAAGAAACACGGTTATAAATCTATATCATATATTTTATTCGATTACCAATAAAATACACAATGCCTGTTAAACCAACACCAACACCAAAAGTTACGAAAGTGCCTGTGGTTCTGAAAGAACCATTGGACACGTCAGTACACGTGAATAAGAACACAAAAGATGATAAAAAGAAACCTGAAGAAAAGACTGAAGAATTAAAACGAAAACAGATGGCCAAAGTTCTAGATATTGATATGTCTACATCTAGAGCCCGTAACCACTTGGATAAATTTAATATTAACTCCGATATTGAAGATGCTTTACAGGATCTTCGTAAGAAAGTATTGGACAATACAGTAAAGCTCTCCGATAAAACTACTGAAATTGTCGAAAAGGCGTATAACACTATCATGTTGCCAAGGAAATCACGTTATGATGCTAATGTGGTCAAAGCTAAAGGGAATGCCGATGCTGTTAAGGCATTGGGTGAAGCACCTAAACGAACAGATACCCTTGAAGAGAAAATAGACTATGTTGGAAAATTGCGTTGGCGTTTCAGTAACGATTCTCGAGTCGTTTTGGCATCCGCTCTGGATTATGTGTTAGACATTATTGTTGAAGCTGCTATGGTTAATGCACGTGCTGAAGGTAAAT
>Ga0315324_10000100_pt1 | contig 34061 bp, 33 predicted proteins | sample M150021515metaG_FD_203919 | JGI IMG/M metagenome (GOLD analysis project Ga0315324, IMG submission 203919) | Ammonia-oxidizing marine archaeal communities from Monterey Bay, California, United States - M1 500m 21515 | ecosystem: Environmental > Aquatic > Marine > Intertidal zone | place: USA...
CTACAGTCGGTCTACCTGGCTCCGGCGCTTCGTGATTATCTCCTTGATATTGCCGCTGCCACTCGCCACCACACGTCGCTTTCACTGGGGCTCTCGCCTCGTGGGCTACTCGCGCTTCAGCGCGTCGTTCGCGCCCAAGCCGCCTCTCAGGGTCGGGGGTTCGCCACACCCGACGACGTCAAGATGCTGGCGCCCTACGTACTTCCGCATCGACTGCTGACCACACCAGAGAGCCGCATGCATGGTCTGCGTACTACCGATGTCGTGACCGAGATCCTTGATGGTGTCCCTGTGCCGCGCCCTAGCGGCAACTGAACATGCCAACCCGTACCGGATGGACAGTCCTGTTCGGTGGGCTCACCTTTCTGATCGCCGGAAGACTGTTCGGCACCGTCGAATTCCTCGTTGTCGGCAGCGTTGGCGTCGCAGCTCTCGTCATCGCCGTTGGGCTTCGCCGACTTCATCCGTCTCGACTCGCTATAGGCCGACAGCTCACTCCCCCGCGAGTCCCGGCCGGCGAACCCGCCAGAGTCGACCTAGAGGTCATCAATCGCTCGTCATATCGCAGCCCACTCATCCGCCTTCATGACAGCGTCAGCGGCACACACGGGGTTCACCTCTCGCTTGCACCGCTCGCCGGCAAGGGCGGCAGCCGTCGCGGGGCGTATCGGCTCCCGACTACCCAGCGTGGGGTGCTCGAACTTGGTCCAATCCGGATCGATGATCTTGACGCGCTCGGGCTTGCTCGCCGCAGCCATCGTGTCGAAACCAGTGTCCGCTTGATCGTCCATCCGCCGATCGAACCGATGCAACCGATCCGCGTACGCGTCGGCGACGAGCCTTTACTCGGCAAGGAACTGAAACAGTCTCTCGGACTGAGTGACGAGGAGTTCGATGGACTTCGCGACTATGTTCCCGGCGATGATCTGCGAAAGATCCACTGGCCAAGTTCGGCCAGGGCTGACGGACTCCAGGTTCGCCAATTCCGACCACCCCGACACGGACGCCTCTCCGTAGTTATCGACACCCGACCTCCGAGTAACGATCCCAACGCACTCGACGCCACAACCTCGGTCGCCGGCTCGATCGCGGCAGCGGTCCTTGCCGCCGGCGACGCCACTCGAATCGAAGCCACAGACGGCCGAATGACCTCTCTCGTCACCGGCCCCAACCAACTCGATCCTTTGCTCGAATTCTTGGCGCTGCTGGAAGGGGGCGATGACGTGATCCATGGATCGGTACCCAACACTCCGGGCACCGTTGTCGCCGTGACAGCCGATCCGCATGTCGCAACCGATGCTGTTATCCGGCACCGATTTGTACAGCGCCTTCGTGCCTCATTGGTCATCACCCTCGACGCCCATAACTGGGTTGAAGGTGGCGCTCCCGCCCGAGCGGCAGATTGGATCCACCTAACCGGGCCTGGCCAACTCGCCTCCATATGGCAGCTCGGCTCCGAAACGCCGGCCGTATCGGTATGACGCCGCGCCGCGCCGTCGCGCTCGCAGTCGAACTGTCCACGATAGTTCTCAGCTTCATCGCGGCCTTGAGCCTCGGGCGGGTCTTCATCGACAACACGATGCTCAATGACCTGATCGCTCTCGCTCTCGCCTCCCATGCTGTAGCCATCGTTGCCCGGCGCGCCGGATTCTCGATGCTGCCATCGGCTCTAGTCAGCATCATCGGGTTCCTGGTGATGATGAACATGTTGCTGTTCCCGGAGACGGCAGGCAACATCATCCCCACTCAAGAGTCGCTCACCCTCTTGCGCGCCGATCTCCGCGACGCCTGGACTCTCTTCGAAGAAGAACCAGCGCCCGTAGAGGCGGCCCGCGGCTTCGTCGTCGCAGGTGGCACCGCGCTTTGGCTCGTCGCCTTCCTCTCCGATTGGGCGGCACTTCGGCTCCGGTCGAGTTTGGAGGCAATTGTCCCTGCCACATCCATCTTCGTCTTCACATCTGTGCTGGGTGCTGAGACCGACCAGGTACGCCACGGTGCGATCTACGCGGCCGCGGTCGCCGCTGTTTTGCTCGCAATGCGCGCCGAGCGTCGGGTTCGAGAAGAAGTCTGGATCGCTTCCGGCACGGGAAAAGGTATCAGTACAACGCTGCGCGTTGGCACCGTCGCCGCCACCCTTGCCGTGGGTATCGGGGTCGTCGCGGGCCCAGCATTCCCCAACGCGGGAGATGGGGTACTTGATCCCACCGAGTGGGACGACGGACCCCAGACCCGTCAGGTTGTGAGCCCACTGGTCGAAATCGGAGCGTCGCTAGTCAACCAATCCAACTTTGAGATGTTTTCGGTACGTGTCGATGACCCGCAAACCAGTCAGCACTACTGGCGTCTCATGGCGCTCACCGATTTCGACGGCGCCATCTGGAAGCGTAAGAGCAACTTCGCGGAGGCTCGCGGCCGCGTCGGCAGCAATATTCCTGACTCGACGCCCCGGACCACGATTCGCCAAACAATCACGACACTGAGCCTCGCCAACATATACATGCCAGCCGCGTACGAGGTCAGCACCGTCATCGACTCCTCAGGGATTGATCTCGAGTACGAGGAAGCCACAGGGGCCCTCGTTGTCACCCGTGAATCAGCGGAGGCAGCCAGCCGGGGTTTCACCTACGTGATCGAGTCCGCAGTTCCCAACTACACCCCAGAGTCGCTCCCCGCTGACGCCACTGCCGGCCTCGACGCCGAATTCGTCACCGAGCACACCTCCCTGCCTCCCCCGTGTGGATCCGACGACGAGGTCACCCGCTGCTGGCCCGACTGGGTGACCGGCGAAGCCGAGAGAATCACGGCCAACGCCGCAACCGATTACGAGCGTGTTCGTCTGCTTCAGAGCTTCTTCGTGAACTCGAACTCGTTCGCCTACGACCTCAATGTGGCAAGCGGCCACTCGATCAACACCATCGAAGACTTCCTGAACGTGCGGCGGGGGTATTGCGAACAATTCGCGTCCACATTCGCCGCCATGGCCAGATCCATCGGAATTCCCACACGGGTTGCCGTTGGCTTCACCTGGGGCGAGTTCAATGCTGAGCGAGGCGAGTACGTTGTCCGCGGAGAGCATGCCCACGCCTGGCCAGAGCTGTATTTCTCCGGTGTCGGCTGGATCGTTATGGATCCGACGCCGGGTCGCGGCCCTTCCCACAACGCCGATATCACCGGCCTTGCTCCAGCGCAGCTCAACTTCAACGATGAACAAAACAATGCCGATGGGTTCGAATCGCCTGGGCCAACCAGCATTCCCGACCGAACCAGCCTCGATGGGCTCAACGGCTCGTTCGATGAGTTCGATCTGCCAACGCCCACCACACCGCCAGCTGCGATCATCGGTGAAAGGACCGCAGGCGGCGGCTACGTCGGGCGGATTCTCGTCGGCGTTCTCGCCGTCGCACTCGCCCTCGCGATCATCGTCGGCATTGTGCCAACAATCAGGTTTGTCCGGCGTCGACGTCGAATCAGTCGCGTCGCAGCAGATCCGGTGAGTCGCGGCGAACTCGCCTGGGACGATGCATGCGTGGCGCTGTCGTTAGTTGGGGTTGCCCCAGTCCCTCAGGAGACGCCAATCGAGTTCGCCCAACGCGCCGACCGTTTTCGGTTCGCCCTTGGTCCTGTATGGGACCTTGCCGACGCTATGACAGTTCTTCGCTATACCAACACCGACGACCTGGTGAGTCTGGCGCTGCAGGCACAGGATGCTGCTCGCCAGATTGAGATCGTCTGCCGCCACCATGCTGGTCGACGCCATGTGGCCATGGCGGCGATCAACCCTCGCAACCTTCGTTGGAATTAGCGCTCGGGGTGAATCTCGGTGCCTATTGAGACGGTGGTTCTTCGGGCCGGTTGAATCGGTCACGCATCTTTACGCCGGCGCCACCCATGACGTCGCGTAGTCCCCCGCCGCCACGCATGGTGGAGGTCATCTGCTCAAAGCCAACACGACCGAGTCGACGGAGATTGCGTTCGAACCACAACAGGCTGCCAAGCATCAGCAGGAAGCCGATGAAGGCGATCGCGAAGTGGACAGACAGCATGATGACCATGAGCCCTACACCGACGGTAAAGCCAAAGGTAGCCCATTTGAGATTGCGGAACGCGTGCGTGTAGACGGTCGTCTCGGCCACCTCGCGCGCGAGCGCTGGATCAGACTCATAGAGATGATCCTCAATCTCGGTGAGAATGCGCTGTTCGTCCTTGCTCAGGGGCACGAGAACCTCCTTGTGGTCAACACGCTGTACCCCAGTTTCGCACAGCGTGACCCCTACAACAACGCGGTGATGTCACAGATCTTGATCCGGTCCCCATTGTCGTTGACCTTGTTTCATGCGAGATAGTCCGGTTCCGGGGCGCGACAGGGTCGCTGGCCCGATCGCATCGCCACCGAATCGATCGCGAATTTCGCCAACAACGTCGTCGGCATCGCTCCAACTCCCCCCAACTAGATCGTCAAGGCTCAGTTGTTCCGCTGTGAGCTCAGCCAGCTGACTCATGCTCACCCCTAGCAGTCGTACCCCTGCATCAATGTCCACGGTGTCGAGTAGTCGCTCCGCGGCCCTGGCGATGGCGAGACCTCCGTTGAGCGGTTCGCTCAGTGTGCTCGATCGAGTAATGGTGGTGAAGTCAGCGAACCGCACCTTCACAGTGAGTGTGCGACCGGCCAGGTCGGCGTCGCGCAAACGGCCGGCAACTGCATCTGCCATACGAATGAGCTGGCGGCCCAAACGACCTCGATCGGTCAAATCCTTTGGAAACGTCTCCTCATGGCCGATGGACTTCGCCTCACGACCCACCTCGACGGGGCGCTCATCACGAGCATGGGCAAGGCGGTGCAGGTGCAATCCCGCAGCGTTGCCGAGCGCTCCAGTGAGGTGACGCTCCGGTTGAGCGGCCAGGTCCCCCACCGTCTCGATTCCCATCCTTGACAGCTTCGCTCCGGTGGCTGGGCCTACGCCCCACAGGTCACGTACCGGCAGCGGGTGCAGAAAGTCGAGTTCGGCCCCGGTATCGATCACGTGGACCCCCGACCCGAACACCGGGCCGGTCGCGCTCGGTCGGGGCTTTGCGCGCTCCGTGGCGAGTTTTGCCAGGAACTTGTTTGTCGCCACGCCGACAGAACATGTCAGTTGCTCGGTCTCGAACACTCGATCCCGGACCGCTTTGGCGATCTGGGGAGCGATGTTCTCGCCGTGAAGAGCTCCGCGAACGTCGAGGAAAGCCTCGTCCATGGATAGTGGCTCGACCAGCGGCGTGACGTCATGGAAGATCGCCATGACTCGTTCGCTGACCTCTGCGTAGTGGGCGTGGTCACCGGGAAGGAACACAGCATGTGGGCACAAACGGCGAGCCTGTGCGCTCGGCATCGCCGAGTAGATCCCAAATGAGCGAGCCACATAGCTTGCAGCGGCGACCACGCCTCGATCACCGGTGCCACCCACAACAACAGGCTCGTGGAGTAGTTCGGGATGACGACGAATCTCCACCGACGCGAAGAACGCATCCATGTCGACGTGCAAGAACCCCAGCGTGCCATCGGGTGGTCGGCCGTCGAGGCGAGTCTCGCTCACGGGTTTCGGCGCTCGGCCCGCAGTTCTGACGGTCGGCTCCCGTGGGCCGCGTAGTCATAGTGGCGAACATCGTTCCATGGCCCGGCCATCCAGTCATGAAGCGGCTCTGCGACCCACAGCGATGCGCCGACTAACCGATCGACCACACCCCGTCGATCAACGAACTCGGCTGCGGTGACGATGCCGTCTGGGTCATCGATGACGAGCCTCCCGGTGAAGGACTCGGCAAGGTGAACCTCGACATCGAGGCTCATATCCATCTCAATGAACTCAACGGACACGGTCCAACAGAGACGTTCCCAGCAGGGCACGTAGAGACCGGTCTCCTCAGCGACTTCGCGGCCAAGCGCTTCGATCGGCGACTCGCCCTCATCGACCACGCCCCCGGGTGTCGTCCAGTCAATTGATCCGTTCCGGCGAGTATTGGCCACAAGAAGCAGGCCTCGCTCATCGGCGAGCAGCCCTCCGGCGACCTTCCATTCACGCATGCTGCAAGCATGCCACTACGGGTCCCTCGATGGCAGCACTAGTTTGCGCGGTACGTGTTTCAGCCCGAACTAGTGTTCTCGACGGATACTCCACACGAACCGATATCGGTCACGACCGTGGGAGCTTCGACGACAACAGCGCCGTTGCCCAAGTTCGTCTCAACCATCGAAGCTGCCATACTCGGCACGTTCTCTGGTGCAGTCTCGTTCTCAGCGACGAGGACCAACACACCAGCGGCCGTCGCCGCGATCACGATGCCGGCCACTGGCAGTAGAAGCCGGTGACGCAAGCGCAGTTGGTCCAGCTCGATCTCGTCCTCAGACGCTATGAGGCGTTCGAGACGAACCTCGATGTCGGTGGTATCGAGCTCAAGAGCGGTCGACAGAACGCCGAGATCAATGTCGCGCAACCCGATTGGCGAGCCAATCGGCAGGTCACGCATCCGGTAAACCAGAGCCGGGTAGCGGGAAAGGATGGCATCTGGGCCGCTCATCTTTCCGATACTGATGTCTGATTCAGCGACAGAAATTCGCCCCTCATCAAGATCGATGATCAGTCGGCTTCGTTCAGGGAGCAGGGCTGCGTCCTCAACGCCGTAGAGCTTTATCAACTGGTCGAGAAGTTTGTCATCGACAAGGCGCCGACCGTGCTCGAGATCGTCAAGATCCACGATCGTTAGATCGCTATGGGCTACAAGATCTTCCAAGCTGAGACCAGCGGTCTCTCGGGCCTCGCGAAGAAGGTTCCCAGCCGAAGAGGCGCTATGAGGATGCCGACGTCACGTCCCATAATGCTTTATCGGCAGTCAGCGCGGGACCTTTAGTAGACGATCGCGTATTCCCCACCACGTCACGAGCACCAGCGCTTCTACCACGATCCAGCCTGACATCTTCGATGTGCCACGGACCCGATCGACGAAAGCGATGGGAACTTCCTGAATGGTGCCACCGGCTGTCATCACCCGGTACGCCATCTCAATCTGAAACCCATAGCCCTCGGCGCGCATCGCGTGGAAGTCAACAAGAGCAAGGGAACTCGAGCGGTAGGCGCGAAAACCCGAGGTGGAGTCGGCAATGTCGTTACCAAGGACAAACCCTGCATAGCGGTTGCCCCAGCGGGACAGAGCTCGGCGGTGCCAAGACCAGTCGGGAATCGATCCACCTGGAATATAGCGACTACCAATCGAAAGATCAGCGCCGTCGTCAACGGCCTGTAGCAGCGATGGGAGGGCCGCTGGGTCGTGGGAGAGATCGGAGTCCATTTCGACCATGACGTCGAAACCGTTGATCAACCCATACCGGAAACCCTCGCGATACGCCGAACCGAGCCCTGACTTCGATGGCCGACGCAAGACCTCTACACGCCTAAGCCCACCCTCGCCGCTCAACTCCGCTCCGATCTTCTCCGCCAGATCAGCGGTGCCGTCAGGGCTTGAGTCGTCGACTACCAGGACATGGGCATCAGGTACCGCTGCATGAAGTCGATGAAGCACCTCTTCGATATTCGCTGCTTCGTCATAGGTGGGGAGAACGACAAGGATCCTCACAAGTTGTGAACTCTAGGGGCCGCGCCACCTCCAGCACGGCACCTCCGGTTGGATAGGATCTCAAACGATGTCTTCGGGTCCTTTTACTTCGCCGTCCACACCACACACCGAGTCCGCGGCACCTCCTATTCTGGCTCGCGTTCTTGCTCTTCTCGCCATCGTCGTGGCGGGTCTCTGCGGGGGCCTGATCGGGTACGCCGTCATGGATCTTCAGTGTGAGGATGGCTGTGCCACCACCGCCGGCATTGTGGGCGTGCTCAGCGCTGCTGGTGCCGCATTCGGTGTAGCCATCGTGGCTGTGCTAGCGCTGCGGGCCATGGCCGAGTGGGAAGCCACCCAGGCTCGAGAATTCTCCGAATGATCGATCTCGCCGAGCTCATGTCGGTTGCGGACGCCGCGCTTGATCAGGTTGTCCCTCGACTCGCAGATCCCGACGTCCGGTCGAACATCGCTGTTGATACCAAGTCCTCGATGACTGACATGGTCACCGAGATGGACACATGGAGCGAGGCCACCATCGTCGACACGATCACAGCGCTTCGACCCGCTGACGGCTTCCTCGGCGAGGAGGGCTCCTCCCGCCCATCGGAAACCGGCGTCGTCTGGGTGATTGATCCGATCGATGGCACTACCAACTTTCTCTACGACATTCCCGGCTTTTCGATCTCGATCGCGGCTCGCGTCGACGAGGTCGACATGGTTGGGGCTGTCCATGACCCGATTCGCGATGAACGATTCCGAGCGGTGCAAGGCGGCGGCGCCACCCGTAACGGCTCCCCCATTCACGCCAGCACGAAAGCTGATCTGGGCACTGCGCTCGTCGCCACTGGTTTCTCCTACGAGGCCAACCGCCGCAGAGCTCAAGCCCAGGCCTTGACGATCCTGCTCCCAGAGGTCCGCGACATCCGCCGCTTTGGTGGTGCTGCGCTTGATCTCTGTTCCGTGGCTTGCGGACGGGTCGACGCCTACTACGAGCGAGGGCTCGGCACATGGGATACCGCCGCGGGTGCAGTAATCGCAGTCGAGGCAGGGGCCACAGTGCAGGACCGGCAACCGCAGGGTGGAGCCTTTGTGGCCGCCGCTCCAGGCATCGCCACGGAGTTCTTCGCCTTGGTCGATGGCTCCGGTGCCAACACAGCCTGACGTATTTCGCGGCGCTGCTCCACGCGCGACGGCCGCGAATCTGGCAGCATCAGTGTGATGGGTACTCGGATTCTCACGGTGGAAGACGACGAGCGGATTCGCACCGCGGTCAAGCTCGCGCTTGAAGACGAAGGCTGGGAGGTCGAAGAAGCCGACAGCGGCGAGGAAGCGCTCAACGCATTCACTCGCAAGGCAGCCGATGTTGTTCTGATCGACATCATGCTTCCCGGTATCGACGGGTTCGATGTGTGCCGGTCGATTCGGCGGGTCAGCGATGTTCCAATCGTGATGGTTACCGCGCGTGCCGACACCCACGACGTTGTGGCCGGTCTCGAAGCTGGGGCCGACGACTACCTCACCAAGCCCTTTGCCCCCAAGGAGCTGTCAGCTCGTATTCGTGCGCTGCTTCGCCGAGCTCGCACCTCCGAGCCAGATGCCCCACAGATGGTGTTCGGCGATCTCGAGGTCATCCCCGACGAGGGCGTGGTTCGAGTTGATGGCGATGAGGTCCACCTCACCAAGACGGAGTTCCGCTTGTTGGTGGAGCTTGCAGCCAACCCTGGTCGAGTCTTTAGCCGAGAGGTTCTGCTTGAGCGTGTCTGGGGCTACGGGTACTTCGGCGATGGTCGACTTGTCGACGTACATATTCGTCGCCTTCGCACAAAGATCGAACCCGACGCTGCCAACCCCCGCTATGTCGTCACTGTGCGGGGCCTTGGTTACAAGCTGCAGACCTGAGCCGTCATGCGATCCTTTTGGGCTCGACTCGGACTCCGAGCTCGAATCACCCTGCTTTTCGCCCTAGGCGGCCTACTGCTGTCTGTCTCCATTGCGGTATCCACCCTCACCATCGCTCGCCAGAATCTGGTGAACGATCGCGAAGATCGGTCGCTTGCCGTGGGGCTACGAAACGCAGACCGCGTTGCCAGCCGTCTGACCGAGGAGACAGACCCTGAAGCGCTGGCCGTGGTGTTCGATTCGCTCACGATCACTGACCGGTCTCTCCCGCTCCTGCGGTTCAACGAAAGCTGGACGGCGGGCACGCCGCTCGTGTTCAGCGAAGACAACGTTCCTGAGGCGCTCGTCGATCAGGTCCAAGCAGGCTTCGCAGCTCGTATCCGGACACGACTCGGCGACAAGCCTGCCATCGTGACAGGCATCCCGATACCTGGCGTCGATGCGGCATACTACGAGGCAGCCCTTACCAACGACGTTGAGGAGATACTCAACACCCTCACGATCATCATGACGATTGCCGCCGCTGCTTCGACAATGCTGGCGGCATCCCTGGGATCATGGGCATCTCGGCGCACGCTCACACCTTTGGCCGACTTCCGTGAGGCTGCGGAGTCCCTCGCCGCCGGCGAACTCGACACCCGTCTCACCCCGCCGGCAGACGCCGACCTCGCTTCGCTCAGCGCGTCGTTCAACGGCATGGCCCAATCATTGGAAGATCGAATCTCGCGTGACGGTCGCTTCGCGTCAGAGGTCAGCCACGAGCTCCGGTCCCCTCTCATGACTCTCAATGCCTCCATCGAGGTGCTGAACAACAGCCGTGATGACTTCTCGTCTCGCAACCAGACCGCCCTCGATCTCCTCACAGACGATGTCGACCGCTTCACGATTCTCGTCCAGGACCTCCTTGAGATCAGCCGCTACGACGTTGGCACCGCCTCTCTCGATGCCGAGCCGCTCGATGTTGTCGAGTTCGTTCGCCAGGTGGTCGCCCATAGCCCCTATCCCGATGCTCGAATTGACGCGCGTGACCTCGAATACCTCATGATCCAAGGCGACAAGCGCCGACTCGCCCAAGTCGTGGCGAACCTCCTCGACAACGCCGCGAAATATGGCGCCGGCCAGACACGGGTGGAACTGCGAGATCGAGACGGGTGGATTCTGCTGGCCGTAGAAGATGAGGGACCTGGCGTTAGTCCCGACGAGCGAAACATCATCTTCGATCGGTTCTCACGCGGGAGTGCAGGCGGCCGTCGAGGTGCCGGCTCGGGCTCTGGTTTAGGGCTCTCGCTTATTGCCGAGCATGTCGGCCTTCACAGTGGCCAAATCTGGGTCGAGGACCGCAGCGATGGGGCCAGCGGTGCCCGGTTTGTAGTGATGCTTCCCGTTGGCGAGTCCGACGACTCCGGGGAGGAGTACGCATGAGACGCATTGGCGCCTTACTCAGTGTCCTACTCGTAATCCTGGCGAGTTGTGCGTTGCCCAGCGACGAGACAGCCGTGAGGATCGATCCCGAAGCGTTAGGCGACAACCTGCGCACTGATGTTGTGAGCACGACCACAACGTCGATGAGCCCTGCCCCGAGCACCACAACTCTCGAGTACTTTCTGATCGGTTCACAAGGCGAACGCCAGGTCGTGGTCGCGGTCGAACGAGAGGTCGATCACAATGCCAGCTTGTTTACACGCCTCGCCGTTCTCTTTGGTGAAGGCATCCCGACCAACGAAGAGGCTGAGCGAGCATGGTTCAACCCGGCAACCGAATTCACGCTCACGGCTGCTAGCCGGGATGGCACGATCATCATCATCGACATCATCGCCACCAACGAGGACGGCACCATCGCCGACCCCATCGACATCGATGCCGACATCCTCCGTGACACTGCGGCTCAGCTTGTGTACACGACCAGTCGATTCAATGACATCTCCTCAGTTCGTCTGCTGTACGACGGCGAGAATATTCCGGTGCCGACACAGACCGAGGAGGGGGACTCTGACGGTCTACTCAGGATCTCTGATTATCAAAACTATGATCCCGATATCGAGATCACGACAACCACTGCTCCAGCGACGACGACGCTGGTACCGGAGGAACCGTCGGAGTGATCAACTGCTCAGGCGAAAAAGGTGCGAGCGGTGCGGAGAAGTTCCGGACTGGTGTACTTGAGGTTGGCAGTTGCCTTGGCGAGTTCTACACGCACAACCTCGCCGTTCTGGAACGCAACCATCGTGCCAAAGTCGCCATCGGCGATTGCTTCCATCGCTGCAACTCCGAACCATGTGGACAGCACCCGATCCAGTGATGTTGGCGTGCCACCCCGTTGAACATGGCCAAGGACCGTGACCCGCGTCTCGTAACCAGTGCGGGCCTCGATCTCGGCGGCAACGACATTGCAGATGCCGCCGAGACGTTTATGGCCGTATTGATCGATCTCAGGCTCCTTGACGTCGAGCGTGCCTTCTTTCGGGAGGGCTCCTTCGGCGACAACCACGATGGATGCATAAGGCCCACGTTCGTGGCGACGGGTGAGCGCCTTGCAGACCTCACCGATGTCGAAGGGTTCCTCGGGCACAAGGGTGATCGTGGCGCCGCCGGCGATCCCGGCCCAGGTGGCGATGTGGCCCACGTGGCGACCCATGACCTCAACGACCATGACGCGATTGTGCGACTCGGCTGTGGTGTGGAGTCGGTCAATCGCATCCGTGGCGATTTGGACAGCCGTGTCGAAACCGAAGGTGCGCTCGGTGCAATCAATGTCGTTGTCGATCGTCTTGGGCACGCCGACCAGCGCAATGCCCTCCTCATAGACACGACTCGCCGCGGAGAGGGTTCCCTCACCACCAATCACCACGAGCGCATCAACCTCGCGCCTCGCCATTGTGGCGCGCACTCGATCCATGCCATCAGGGAACATGAAGGGCTGATATCTGCTCGTACCGATGATCGTGCCGCCCCGCGGCAGAATGCCGCGGCAATTCTCGACCGTGAGCTCCACGCTCCGGTCATCGAGCAACCCGCTCCAGCCGTCGAGGAAACCGAGAACCTGGGCCCCGAGTTCACGTTCAGCCTTTCGAACCACTGCACGGATCACGGCATTGAGACCAGGGCAGTCACCACCACCGGTGAGGACACCAACTCGCATCTCGTTACTCCAATCGAGCCCGGTTCGAACCTACCGACCATGGGTAAGTGGTTGACGATACAGTCCCGGTTCGTGGGAGTTGTGATTGCTATCGACGCCGGCACGACCGGAGTACGGTCATTCGCCGTCGACGAGTCGGGGACGCCTCTAGGTTTCGCGTATCGCGAGTTCGCCCAACACTTTCCGAAACCGGGTTGGGTCGAGCATGACGCAAACGAGATCTGGGATGCCGTTATTGGCACCCTGGCGGAGTTGGCGGCCGCGAACACTCAACCGATCGCTGCCATCGGGATCACCAACCAGCGCGAGACCGTCGTGCTGTGGGACAAGCGAACGGGCGAGCCGAGACACTCGGCCATCGTCTGGCAAGACCGTCGCACTGCTGCGCGCTGCGAAGCTCTGCAGGATGCAGGGCACCTACCGCTGGTTCGAGAGACCACAGGACTCGTGCTCGATCCGTACTTCTCGGGAACCAAGATCGAGTGGCTACTCAATGAAGGTGGCGTCGAAGCCGACGAGCATCTCGCCTTTGGCACAATCGACTCCTGGCTTGTCTGGAAGCTCACCGGAGGCGCCCACCTCACCGACGCCACCAACGCCAGCCGAACCCTGATCTATGACATCAGAAACAGCCGTTGGAGCGAGGAGATCTGTTCACTGTTAGGTGTGCCGATGAGCGCTCTTCCCGAGGTTCGGCCGTCGTCAGGTCGCTTCGGCGTCACTACCGCTGGCCTTCCCATCGGCGCGGGAATACCGGTGAGCGGAATTGCCGGCGACCAGCAGGCCGCACTGTTCGGGCAGGCCTGCTTCGAACCAGGTCAAGCAAAGAACACCTACGGCACCGGTTCCTTCGTCCTCATGAATGTCGGCACCACATGCCCCGAACCCGTCGAAGGCCTACTAACTACGATTGCGTGGGATCTCGACGGCGCCAACGGCATCGAGACCACCTACGCCTACGAGGGCGCAATCTTCGTCACCGGTGCAGCCATCCAGTGGTTGCGCGACGGACTCGGACTCATCAACGATGCCGCCGAGACCGGACCGCTGGCTGCCTCTGTCGCCGACAGCGGCGGGGTCGTCTTTGTTCCTGCGCTCGCCGGACTCGGCAGTCCCTACTGGGATCCTCGGGCTCGCGGCACGATCGTTGGCCTCACCCGAGGCACTGGCCGCGCCGAGATCGCCCGAGCCACGGTTGAAGCAATGGCGTTCCAGACCCGTGATGTCGTGGCCGCCATGGCCAGCGCCAGCGGCACTGGAGTCACCGATTTACGGGTCGACGGTGGAGCGTCGGTCATGGACCTGCTTCTCCAGATCCAAGCCGACCAGTTGGATGTACCTGTACTCCGATCTGCGGTGGCTGAAACTACAGCGCTGGGCGCGGCCTATCTCGCTGGCCTGGCCGAAGGGGTCTGGGACTCCCCCGCCGAGGTCACCGCCAACTGGGCGGCCGATGCGACGTTTATCCCGGCGAGCGACCGTTCAGCCGCAGAACGCGACTACACCCGTTGGCATCGAGCCGTCGAACGCAGCCGCAACTGGGACCTCGACTGACTCACGCGCGGCACAGATTCGAGCCTGACATGCTAGCCCAGCCGATCGAGGCTCCCGCGAAGGTTGCGGATCGCCTGATTGATCCGCTGTTCATTTTCGATCAGAGCAAAACGCACGTGACCTTCGCCGCCAGGGCCAAAGCCCACACCAGGTGAGAGCGCCACATTGGCCTCTCTCACAAGCTTTGAGGCGAACTCAACTGAACCCATTTCGTTGTACTGCTCGGGGATGGGAGCCCATGTGAACATCGTGCCCTTGGGCGGCTCGATGTCCCATCCCATTCGAGCGAGGCCATCGATCAACGTGTCACGACGGCTCTCATAGACACTGCAAGCTTCCTGCGGGTAATCCTGGGCTTCGTTCAGCGTGACCGTGGCAGCAATCTGGATCGGTTGAAAGGTGCCGTAGTCCAGGTACGACTTCAGCTTGGCGAGCGCCCCGACCACCTCGGGGTTGCCGACCATGAAGGCGACACGCCAACCAGCCATCGAGAACGACTTGGTCATCGAATACAGCTCGACAGCGACTTCCTTAGCTCCTTCGGCCTCCAGAATCGATGGTGGTCGATAACCATCGAATCCGAGGTCGGCGTAGGCGAAGTCATGCACCAGAATGACGTCATGCTCGCGGGCGAAGTCGACGACTCGCTGCATGAAGTCGGCATCGACGCACATAGTCGTCGGGTTGTGCGGGAACGACAGGACGATCACCCGGGGCCGCGGCCATGAGTATTCGAATCGCTCAGTGAGCGTGTCGAAGAAGTCGTCCTGATTTGACGTGAGCGGCATCTCGCGCACATTGGCACCTGCGAACAGCGGGGCGAAGAGGTGGATCGGGTACGAGGGCGCGGGCACAAGAACCGAGTCACCCGCCTGGAGCAAAACCCACATCAGGTGACTGAATCCTTCCTTGGCACCGATGGTACTAATCACCTCGGTGTCGGGATCGAGCGAGACACCGAACCGGCGCTGGTAAAGTCCGGCCACGGCTTCGCGGAGTTTGGGTAAACCCCTGCTCGCGGAATAGCGATGGTTTCGAGGATTTTGAGCTGCCTCGACGAGCTTCTCGACCGCCACATCCGGTGATGGCAGGTCCGGGTTACCGAATCCGAGATCGATCACATCCTCGCCTGCTCGCCGTGCCTCCACCTTCAGCGTGTCGATAATGGTGAAAACGTAAGGCGGAAGACCAGTGATCCGACGAAATTCCATCCGATGATGCTACTCAGGCAGAGCCACGAACTTGGGCAGGCCATCGGTAGTCGGTCAGATCGATTCAAGCGACTCCAACTGTCAATTTGTCAATGGCTCGGCGACTCACCGTCGTCATCGGAGACGGTCGTGCCTTGGCCAAAAAGATTCTCGACAGTGCAACGACCACGGTCGATGACGGCAGCGAATGATTCCGGGTCGTCAACCACGTCACGGGCAGCTTCGACGAGTCCGGCTAGAGCCGACACAACGTCACCTGCCGCCTGGCGGACCGCAGCCAGAGGATCGACATCGGGATCCGACGCCGATGCCTCGGTCATCTGCTCGCGCCCTCCACGAACCTGGTGAAGTCGTCAAGAGCAGTGTGCATGATGCGAGCCTCAGCTCGACGCTTCACGAACCCTGGGAGCGGAACAGAGAGGTCAACGGCAAGCTGGTACACGACTTCGGTCGATCCAGAGTCAGAGGCAACGGGGAGGAACTCGTACTCGCCGTCGAGTCGACGGGTGATGTCACCTCGTTGCAAGCGCCATGCAAGGCGCCGCGGATTCGAGCCGTAGAAGTAGCGAAGCGTGTAGGTCGTTGATCGACCCATGGCGGCGGCACGAAACTCAACGTCGACTGCTCGGCCCTCGTCATCTCGCGAGAGGATCCGTGCCATTTTGACGTCGGAGGCCCAATCCGGGTATCGCTCAAAGTCGATCGCTGCGGCATAACACTCGTCGGGCGATGCCGCTATCGTCGCGCGCTCGGTGGCCTGATCAACCATGTCGCCTCGTTCCGTGGTGGTTGCGGGAAGACCCTAACAAGTCCGATCTTAGCAACGCCGTGACCCCTGACCGCTCACCGCTTGCGATCGGGCTCACGCTCGGGAAACTGGCCGTGGCGGGCCGTCCATAACCCCATCAGGCCCAGGCCAAAGATCGGTACCAGGGTGCCGAACGCCACGACAGTGAAGGGCCTGATCGAGGCGGTGGTCATCCCAACCAGGAGTTGGATCGCAGTAGCACCAAGTAGGTGCCAGCGGATGATTCGTGGCGTGCTGCCGGCACCGAAATAGAGGCCGCCGACTGCGATTGTTTGGGTGCGGCTGCGTTCAACGGCGGCAAAGAATGCCATAAGCATCGCAATCGCTCCCGCAGCGAAGAGGACGAGAGAGACGATGATCCCAGGCCACCCGAGGGCGTCGGGGTCGACCGTGGCGATCACGGCGGTCACAGTGAAGACGAGCGTGCCGATCCAACCAGCGCGGATCAGTTCGCCCCCGGGCTCAGGGATCACGTTCATTGGTTGACCATTGTGTTGATCGCTCCTTGGAGACGGCGGGCAAGCACGTCGTAGCTGAAGTCCCCCTCTGCCCGCCGGCGGGCAGCTGCGCCCATGGCGTTGCGTCGGTCGGGGTCGGCGAGCAAACCGGCAATGGCCTGGGCCGCGGCGTGATGATCCTCGGGGTCGTCCACGATCAACCCAGTCTCATCGTGGGCCACAGCCTCATGGGCTCCCCCACTACGGCCGGCAACCTGAGCAACACCACACGAGGCTGACTCGACGAAGACAATGCCGAAGCCTTCCTGCTCGAGTCCACCCCAGCGGCTTCTGCAGAGCATCGAGAAGACATCGGCGCTTGCGTAGAGGTCAGGAATGTCGTCGTCATTCACCCGACCAAGAAGCGTGACCGGAGCATCAAGATCATCGATGAGCTTGCGAAGATCGGCTTCATGGCGACCGGTGCCTGCAATGGCGAACTGCACGTCGGGCTGGCGCCGCTGCACTTCCACCGAGGCGCGAATGAGGGTGTCCATGCCTTTGCGTGGAACCAAGCGGGAAACCGACAGCACCAGCGGCGCCTCCCTGTCAAGGCCCAGCCGAGTTCGGACGGCTCGGCGAGCCTCTGGTTCGATCGGCCGGAAGCGTTCGGTGTCGACGCCAGGGGGGATAATCGTGGTGGGTAGCCTTTGACCCAACGAGCGCTCGCCCTCGTCTGCTGGGTAGCCGCCGGCTGCGATGACACCCACCGCTCCGCGCAAGACCCGGTTGAGAAGTTGCCGGGTCACTGGCACACGTCCCGGAATCGTGACCTCGGCGCCATGAAGCACCACGCCATAGGGCAGATCAAGATGCGGACCGATCAGCCCGGCAGGGATTGCAGGGTCGATGATGACGACCTCTGCCTCGCACTTCCGAGCGAGCGTGTTGACCCGACGGATCAGGACTGGTTGCGGCAGTAGCCATGGCTCGCGGCTGCGAACGATCGTGTAGGCCTGGCTAGCATCCCATTCATCGGTGCCGGCATAGGGGGTGGTGTGCACGACCACGTCGTCGGCAGGGAGACGGCGCCACAACTCCCACAGATAGTTCTGGATGCCGCCGATCTTGGGCGGGAAGTCGTTGGTGACGAGAAGGTGGCGAGCCATCGGCGATGACCCTAGGGGCGAGCGAGCTCGACGAGGACGTCAGGGGCGGTGTCGTCGGCGACGATGTCTAGCAAATGTACGAGGCCGAAGGCTCTGGCGGTCCACACGGCATGGGCTCGCACCATGGCCGACCGGTGGCGCAGATGGGTTTCGATGACTGCGCATGTTCGTGGCGTAACACAATGTTGTTCGACGTTGGCAAGCGCCAGCAGAGCGTTGCGACGCAGGTAGTCCGGGTCCCGCTTCGGGATGTACCACCGGCCGTATCGATCAAGGATTTCTGAGTCGTCAGCCTCAAGAAGATCAAGGAGCGGAACCCAAGCTCCCGCGGCGCCTGCGTTCGACGGACGCCGTTGACGGATCTGGTTGGGTGGACACACGTCCTGACACTCGTCGCAGCCATAGACACGATCACCGAGAGCGGTTCGGTACTCGACGGGGAAAATTCCCTCGTCCTGAACGAGCCAGGCAAGGCAACGTCGTGCATCAATCACGCCAGGAGCGATGATGGCTCCGGTCGGGCAACCGTCGAGGCACTTCGTGCAAGCCGAGCACCCATCTGCGACTTGTGGGGCGTCCGTTAGTTCAATCGGCGCGTCGGTCAGTACCGACCCGAGCACCACGAGACTCCCCACGCCGGGAACGAGGATGTTGGTGCTCTTGCCCCACCAACCAATCCCGGCCCGGTAGGCGGCACCCCGATCGACCAAATGGTTCTGGTCAGCCAGCACGATCGCCTGATAGCCCTCCTCGCGTAGCGGTCGGGCAATCTCTTCAAGTGCGGTGCGAAGGGTGGCGTAGTGATCTTCCCACGAGTACGCCGCCACCCGTCCGAGCGGCTGGTCTTGTGGCGGATCTGGCCGCTGCCGCTGATAGTCGTAGGCGCCGACGATCAGACGCTGACCCCGCGGAAGTGTCCGTTGTGGGTCGGTAGACCGCGCCGGGTTGCGATAGGTGAACCGCATTCCGGCGTGAAGACCCTGGTCACGTCGAGCCTCAATCGTGGCCTGGATTTCTGGGAATGGATCAGACGCGCAAACACCGACAGCACACAGCCCGGCTTGAAGTCCGAGCGTTCGGAGATCCTCAACTGACGCAACCACCCCGCCATGATGCGCATCAGGCGAGCCAGAACGGCGGATTCATCCAACATCGCGGCTCCGAAACCGCGACGGCGGGACCAGACCGGCATCGGCCAGAAGGTCGATGGCGTGGCGCTCATCGTCATCGAACAGCACGGGGGTTCCCGGTTCACGTTCGATCAGATAGCTGACGACGCAGTCATCGCAAGCATCGGTGAACTGCACCACACATTCCTCACAATCGATGGTGAGGGCGAAGTTCTCGACCGACACGGGGACGAGGCTGAGATGGGGAGATCGGGCCATGAGTCAGACCCTACGGATGGGGTGTGACAGTCCCGAACTGACCCATCTCCCCTCCGGGCTCGCGACACCGACCCGACGAGTTGGATGGGAAGGCGGCCCAATCGGATGCAATGCTCTGGCCATGAGAGTTCTCTTGCTTCATCCAGGAACCATGGGCAGTTCGCTGGGCGCAGTGCTCATCACCAACGGCCACGAGGTTCGTTGGGTCGCCGCAGATCGCAGCGATGCCACGCACCAGCGAGCCAAGGCCGATGGGTTCGCTGCCATGGATGACATCGCAACAGGGGTCACGGGTGCGGAAGTCGTCTTGTCTGTTTGTCCACCCGAATTTGCTGGCGATGTCGCTCGCCAAGTCGCGGACGCCGGCTTCACAGGACTGTTCGTTGATGCCAATGCGGTGTCCCCAGATTCAGCGCGCAGGGCTGCCTCAACCGTCACTGGTGCCGGAGCCACGATGGTCGATGGGGGCATCATTGGGCCACCGGTGCGAGGCGATGCCCGAAATCTGTTGTATCTGTCGGGAGATGCAAACGACGCAGCCACTGTGGCCAGGCTGTTCGACGACACACCCGTAGAGACGGTCGTGCTTGATTCGCCAATCGGCGGAGCCTCAGCAACAAAGATGGCGTTCGCCGGTTGGACGAAGGGATCGTCGGCCCTTTTGCTCGCGGTACGAGCAATGGCCGCCGCCGAGGGTGTCACAGAGGGACTCGACCACGCATGGCAGACCATGCTTCCTCACCTATCTGAACAACTCCGCCGCGCCGCGGCCGGGTCTGCTCCCAAGGCCTGGCGATTTGAGGCAGAGATGCGAGAGATCGCCGCCACGCTGAACTCCGTCGGTCTTCCAGCCGGGTTTCATGAAGCAGCCGCAGACGTCTACGCCCGGCTGGCCGAGTTCCGTGACAGTACCGACGTCAACCCCGATGAGGTGATCGAGCGACTCACCCACTGAACGGTCTCATCCGATGACCCCTTGACTACGAACATTCGTTCGGTCACAGTAGACGACCTTGACCAAACACTTGTTTGCGGCTCCTGTCCCCACCCAAACGCCGAATGCGCTTCCTCCCAGTCAGCGCACACTTGATGACCTCGGCACGGCGTTGCACGAGGTCACGTTCGTGGTGATCGACCTCGAAACCACGGGCAGCAGCGCCAACGATTGCTCTATCACCGAGATCGGTGCCGTGAAGCTGCAGGGCGGCGAGTGCCTTGGCACCTACCAAACACTGGTCGATCCAGGTTGTGCCATTCCACCTCAGATCACGATCATTACCGGAATCACCCAGTCGATGGTGATGCGGGCACCACACATTGAGACGGTTCTCCCCTCGCTCATCGACTTCATCGGCGACGCTGTTGTGGTGGGCCACAACGTGAGGTTCGACGTGTCCTTTGTCAACGCCGCGCTCGTGAGGGATCAGCGACCGCGACTCGCCAACGTCACCGTCGACACGCTCCCGCTTGCTCGCCGGCTCATTGGGCCCGAGGTCCCCAACTGCAAGCTGGGCACGCTGGCAGACCGTCTACGTCTCTGCCACCGGCCAAGCCATCGAGCGCTCGACGACGCGCTCGCCACCGGCGACTTGTTGCACGTTCTGCTCGAACGAGCGGGAGCGCTCGGCGTCACCGGACTCGACGACCTGGTGGCGCTTCCAAAGATGGCCGGCAACGCACAAGCTCAGAAGCTCCGCCTGACCGACAAGCTTCCTCGCGAGCCCGGCGTCTACCTGTTCAAGGGACGCAACAGCGAAGTGCTCTATGTCGGGAAGGCCTCGAATTTGCGTTCCCGGGTTCGCAGCTACTTCTCCACTGATCAACGTCGCAAGGTCGCACAACTCCTGGGTGAGTTTCATCACATCGATCATCAGGTCTGTCGCAACGGCCTCGAAGCCGCAGTGCTAGAGATCAGGCTGATCCACGAACACCTACCGCGCTTCAACAGCCAAGGCACCCGAAGCGCCGCCTACCCATACATCAAGCTCACGCTCGGCGAGCGATTTCCTCGGCTGTCAGTGGTACGGCAGGTTCGTGACGACGGAGGTCTCTATCTGGGTCCGGTTTCATCGGCAAAACGAGCGCGTCGGGTCATCGAGGCCATCGAGACAGCAAGTCCAGTCCGTCGTTGCACCAAGCCATCCACCAAAACCTGCAAAGGGTCGACATGCACATCGGCTCAGCTCGGTGTGGCGGCGTGTCCGTGCTCCGGCTTCACCTCCGAGGACGATTACCGCCGTGTCGTCGAAGATCTGGTCGAGGGGCTTACGGTCCGACCAAGCACACTCCTGGCCCCACTCGAGCAGCGAATCGGAGAACTCGCCGCCGACGAGCGTTACGAGGAGGCTGCTGATGTTCGCGATCGTGCCGAAGCGTTGTCGGCGCTCCTGCAGCGCCAACGGCACTTCGACCGTGTCCGCCGGGCGGGCCATGTGAGGCTCAGGGTCGGCAACGCATGGGCAGAATTCGACGACGGGCTCCTGTCAGCCTGCGGATCCATTGGCGACACACCGTCCTTGCTCGTCGGCGGCAAAGGAGTGCCGGAAGACACCAACGTTCACGGTCCCCTGGCAGCACCCTCTCGAAGCCAGGCCGACGAGCTTCTCTGTATCGCTCAATGGCTGGACAAGAACGCCAGTCGTGTCGAGCTCGATGCCGTAACCGGCGTGTTGGCTGAGCCGCTCCCCCGCCTGCGTTCGTTCGCCCCAGTGAAGCCCTGATCAGCCGGCCGCCACCAGCTGGTCGAGTTTGGCTTTGGCTCGACCCTCATCGATCGACGCGAACGCCATACCAATCCCCGCTTCAAGATCGTCGGCCAACCCGGCCACGACAAGACCGGCGGCGGCGTTGAACGCCACGATTCCACGGGCCGGAATGTCAGCTCCGGCAAAGAGTTCAGCGGTGATGGCGGCGTTGGCGGCCGCGTCGCCGCCGGCTAAGTCGTCATCGGTGACCCGTGGTAGCCCGAGGTCCACAGCGTCGATCTCATACTCTGTGATCGAGTCGCCATCAACGGACACCACCTTGGATATCCCTGTCGTGGTCAACTCGTCGAGCGAGCCTTCCCCATGGACAACCAACGCTCGGATCGAGCCCGTCGCTTGGAGCACCTCCGCCATCCGTCGTGCGATGCTCCAGTCCGCGGTGCCGATCACCTGACGGCGAACACGGCCCGGATTCGATAGCGGCCCAAGGATGTTGAACACTGTCGGGATGCCGAGCTCGGCTCGCACAGGACCTACATGGCGCATTGAGGGGTGGTGAGCTCGGGCGAAGACGAAGCCAAGACCGATGTCTCGGATTCGGGCCGAGAGCTCATCAGGCGATAGGTCAAAGTTGATGTCGAGCTCGGTCAGCAAATCGAAGCTGCCTGAAGTAGACGAAGCTTTCAGATTCCCGTGTTTGCAGATGGTGGCTCCCGCGCCAGCAGCGACGAATGAGGCCATCGTCGACACATTCAGCGCGTGTGAGCGACGACTCGGGGCGCCACCTGCACCCACGATGTCGATTGTGCCGTCCGGCACCGCGACAGGGACGACGACGTCCATCATCGCCGCCTGCATGCCAATCATCTCGTCGACGGTCTCGCCTTTGATCCGCAAGCCCACGATGAAGGCTGCGATCTGCGCATCGCTTGCCTCCCCGGCGAGCATCGAGCTGAGAACGGCGCGGCACTCGTCGGCGCTGAGGTCGTTTCCGTTGGCAAGTCGCCCGAGCACGGAGGGCCATCCGCCCACATTGTCGATTGCGCTCATCAGTCCTCCGTTACCGCAGACCGTCGGTGGCTGCGGTTAACCGTTGTTGGTGATCGTGCTGAGCATCGGCGAGCTTGTCCAACCAGGCGCCGACCTCATCAAGTTCTTCGTCTCGGGCAGTGGCCGCCATGCTCCGAAACATCGCGGCAGCGGGTCCACGCCCATCATGGAGGTGAGCTAACGCAGCCGCTGCATCGCTCAGCCCATCGGCTTCCTCAACAAGGAAGTCCACCAAACCCGTGGCAAGGCCAGCCTCTCGATCAGCAAGACCCCGTAGCGCAACAGCAGCCTCAGGTTGACCCTCGACATCGGCATGTTCGGCGAGTTGACGAGCGAGCATCGCTGTGGTGGCGGCCGAAGCCAGGCCCTCCCACAGATTCGTCATCGTCTCAGTGCCGACGAGCTCATGCATCGGCGATACTCTAGGCGCCCTGTGATGACCGCCCTCGATAGTTCCGCCATTCTCCGAGGCGTCTCGCGCAGTCTCATTGGCATCGTGCCCGCGATCGTGATGCTCCTGGTCCTCGGCGACAAGGACAACTACGGCACCGAACAGTCCAACTGGGTGTACCTCGCGCTTGTTCTGATCGTGCTGGGTTTCATCATCGGTGGAGCCGTCGCTGGCCGCAGTGCGCCAGAGGCACCGTTCATGCACGGGGCGGCAGCGGCATTCATTGCCTGGGGCGTCCCCCAGATCATCAGCGTCATCGTGAATATGGCTCAAGACGACGGCGTCAACATCGTGGGCTTGTTCTTCAACGGACTGCTCGCCGCATCGATTGGCGTGGTCGGTGCCGGGATCGGCATTCGCCGCGGCACACTGGACGATGGTGGCGGGGAGCCGACTGGATGACCGCGACCCTTCGGGGTTGAGGAAAGTCGGGGCTCCGCAGGACAGGGTGCTGGCTTGCGCCAGTCGAGGTGACTCGCAGGAAAGTGCCACAGAAATTAAACCGCCGTCGGTTTCGCCACCGTCGGTAAGGGTGAAACGGTGCGGTAAGAGCGCACCAGCATCCCGGGCGACCGGGATGGCTAGGCAAACCCCACCCGGAGCAAGGTCACGCAGGGAGAGAGCGGTCCGCTCGTTGACACTCCCGGGTCGACTGCATAGATGGATGGTCATCCACGGTCCCACCTGCTTCCACCAGGAGGGACCCGGACAGAACCCCGCTTACAGGTCGACTCCCCGCCACCACCAACCAAAACCCATGCAAACAAACGCAAACGTAAACGCAAGAGCCTGCCGGCTGCATCTACCAACTGGGTGTTACGACTGGCACGGGCCCAACGACGTACGCCCCAAGCAACGTTGTGACCCGGGCCCAGATGGCGGCCTTCCTCGCCCGGTTCTACGGCATCGTCACCGGCCTCGACTGTGCCGGGGACACGCCCTTCGTGGACGTCCCATCCGGTGCCTACTACACCGAGGCGGTCGGCTGCATTTACAACCTTGGGATCACGACCGGCACGAGCCAAACGACATACGCACCCAACAACGTCGTGACCCGGGCCCAGATGGCGGCGTTCCTCGCCCGCACCTACGTGTCTCTGACATCCGGTTGATTCCGCCCTGCAACAGCCAACGCCAGAGCTTTCAGCGCGTTGCTGAGCGAGGGCACAGGACCCTCAGGCATCCTGGGACTATCCCGCCGGTGTGAACCTGACCAACGCGATAGGGCTGGACTGACCCCTCTCTTTCTCTCAACGGGCTCCTACCGCTAACCCTTTCGCTTTCTCTCTGAAGGGGCGGAGTGGGTCGCATCGTTTGTTTGGTGGTTGAGGGTTGGTTGGGTGTGTTCTCAGCGAACTGGTGGACATCTGGTTTATGGCTTTGGTTTGGCGTGATGTTCGCGTGACTTGTGGGGATGGGTGTTGTGATGCGGCGTTTGATGCGAAACCGATTGTTGGCGGGGTTTGTTGCGGTAGCGGTGTTGGTGCCTTCGGTGGTGTTGGCGACGCATACGTTTTCTGATGTTCCTGATGGGAAGTATTACACCGCGGCGGTTTCGTGGGCTGCTGATAACGGCATCACGACTGGCACGTCGGCTACGACGTTCTCGCCCGACGCTTCTGTGACACGGGCCCAGAACGTGACGTTTGCGCACCGCTACGACCAAAACATTGTCCAACCCGCTCTCGAAGACATTGACACTGCGATCGACGCGAACACAACCGCTGCGAGCACCGCACAGACGACTGCTGACGCGGCACAGACGACTGCCGACACCGCACAGACAACTGCGGATGGGGCACAAACGGATGCCGACACAGCTCAGACAACCGCTGACGTGTTGGGTGACAGGGTTGACGCTCCTGGGCAACGGTTGGCGCTGTTGCAATGGTGGCAAGACACCATCACCCTCGGTAACGGCCCGTACGGGGTGGCGTTTGACGGCACCCACATGTGGGTCACCAACAGCAACGATGACACGGTGTCGAAGATTGATGCCGCGTCGGGTGTGGTCGCAGCCACCATCGACGTCGGTGACCGCCCGTATGGGGTGGCGTTTGACGGCACCCACATTTGGGTCGCCAACTACGGCGATGGCACGGTGTCAAAGATTGATGCCGCGTCGGGTGTGGTCGCAGCCACCATCACCGTCGGTAACAGCCCAGTAGGGGTGGCGTTTGACGGCACCCACATTTGGGTCACCAACATCAACGATGGCACGGTGTCAAAGATTGATGCTGGCACTGGTGTGGTCGCAGCCACCATCACCGTCGGTAACAGCCCATCAGGGGTGGCGTTTGACGGCACCCACATTTGGGTCACCAACATCAACGATGGCACGGTGTCGAAGATTGCTGCTGGCACTGGTGTGGTCGCAGCCACCATCACGGTCGGTGACGGCCCGTGGGGGGTGGCGTTTGACGGCACCCACATGTGGGTCACCAACAGCAACCATGGCACGGTGTCGAAGATTGATGCTGGCACTGGTGTGGTCGCAGCCACCATCACCGTCGGTAACAGCCCGTACGGGGTGGCGTTTGACGGCACCCACATTTGGGTCGCCAACTACGCCGATGACACGGTGTCGAAGATTGCTGCTGGCACTGGTGTGGTCGCAGCCACCATCACGGTCGGTGACGGCCCGTGGGGGGTGGCGTTTGACGGCACCCACATCTGGTTGACCAACATCAACGATGGCACGGTGTCGAAGATCCCGGTCGGGTAACGGCCCCGGCACGCCGAGCCGGTTAGCGGGTTGGGCTGTCATCAAGCCCGCACGTCGCTGCGATCTGAGCACAACCTCGGACGTCTTCGGTGTAGGCGAACCCCCGACGGGAATGGAAAAAGCCGTCACAGTGACCGTTCCCGACCAAACCCGACTGTCTGAAAGCCAGTATTCGCTCTTTCCTCAGCGGCACCTCGATGCGACTGCTGGAAGCAGGGCCGCAACGTCGACGACGCTGGTTCCGATCAGCCGACTAAGCGAAGACACTCGCTGAACCCTTTTTCTCAAGGCGTCTTCACCAACCCCCATCGAACCACACTGCGAAGAGTGAGTCCGACAATTGCAGTTGATGAAGGGCCTGTCGACGCTATGCTGCGAACATGTGTTCGTTCCGGTTGCCGATCTCCGGTAGCTCATACGACGCGCATGCCGCAGATCTACAGGACTGCGGCATGCGGAAAAACCATCTCCACCACACCGTGATCACTCAGATCTTGCGAGGTAGTGGTGCTGTCATTCGAGCAGGCCTTCGAACACATTGGCTCCGACTCCGGGTTGACCGAAGATGAGATCATTACCCTCATAGAGGCACTTACGCTCGTTGCCCAGATTGCGGTGGATCGAGTTCTGTGCGGTGTCGAACTCGATGGAGGTAACCCATGCGGGCGCTGATCTACAAGAGGGTAAGCACAAGCGAACAGGTGGCTAACCGCTCGCTCGATACCCAAGAACGGGCGTGCAGAGAACACTGTCGCAGGCAAGGACTGGAAGTCGAACGCGTCTTTAGAGACGAAGGCGAATCGGCAAAAACTGCGAACCGCCCGGGACTTCAGGCGATGCTCAACTTCTGCGCCCGCGAATCAAAGAGGCTTGATGTCAACGCCGTAGTCGTTTACCGATTCGATCGCATTGCCCGATCGGTGGCCGATCACATCATGATCCGCAGCGCCCTCAACAAACTTGGTATCCGACTGCATTCAGCGACGGAGTTCACCGAGGATTCTCCGATCGGCGAGTTCACCGAAACCATCACGGCAGCGGTGGCCCAGCTGGAGAACAGGGTCAAGGCCGAACGCGTCATTGACGGAATGAATGAGGGCCTCCGAAATGGGCAGTGGATGTGGCGACCGCCGCTCGGCTACGCCAAGCCACCCGAGCACGCGATGTCGAGTCTCGAACATGACCCCGAACGCGCGGACCTGATCAGACAGGGCTTCGAAGCGATCGCCTCGGGGCGACTCTCGAGGGCTGATGCGCTTCGCGAACTCACTGAGCACGGCCTTTGCACGCATGGGGGCAAACCACTCACGTCCGGGGCGTTCACACGGATCTTGAAGAGTCCGATCTACTCGGGGCGGATCATCAAGGACGATTGGAAGATTGATGTTCGCGGCGACTTCGAGCCGATCGTCGCCCCAGAAGTGTTCAACAGCGTCCAGGAGATCCTTTCGGGCAAGAAGCCGGGACGTCACCACACTCTCGACAACCCAGACTTTCCACTCCGCCGTGTCGTCCGCTGCGGACGCTGCTCTACCCCGCTCACGGGCGCCTGGTCGAAGGGCCGGTCGAAGCACTACGCCTACTACCGATGCGCCAAAAGTCGCTGCGGGCGAAGCATCGCAGTGAACACACTCGAAGATCTCGTCCTTGATGCCCTTCGCGAGCTTGCCATCTCACCGGAAGTCGCAGCCCTCGTGCGCGCGATCGTCGAGGACACCTGGAACGGCCGAACCGCCCTATCTCGAAATCGGCAGACAACATTGAAAAGCGAGGAGGAGAAACTCCGTCGCCGCCTCGACAACCTCACCGACAAGTATCTCGACGATGACGGCATCGACGCCGCCACCTTCGAGCAACAGAAGAACCGACTGACAGCCAAGATCGACGAAACCCGGGCGGCGCTCGCCGATTCTGAGCCGCCAAGCATCGACGTCGCAGCAGCCGTCAGCCTCGCCCAGACCCTTCTGCAAGATCTGCCCGAGTGTTGGAACCGCCTACAACCCCTAGAAAGACCGCAGTTTCTCCGCGCGCTCTTCCCCGAGGGCTTCACCTACCACGACGACCACGTTGGAACCGCCGAAAACCCATGGTGGATCAACGAAAACAGCCACTCCGCCAGCGACGATTCACGTTTGGTACCCCTAAGCACTCACAGTTGGAACCAGGTGTTCGACTGGCTGCACAACCTCGAACGGGACTGTTGCGTTGAGGGATCGGCTCGTCGCCCGGCCAGGCTGAAGAGGTGACTCATCGACGGAATCATCCAGTACCCATCGATCGCACAGCGTTCGCCGGCTACCGATTCCCTCCTGAGGCGATCATGCTGGCTGTGCGTTGGTACCTCCGCTATGGGCTGTCGAGACTTGTAGGCGACAAGCAGTCCGCCGCCACAGAACGACCAGGGGCCCCTTTTTTCAAAGGCCTTCCACAACCACCCCTACCTAACCAGTTCTCTCCCTCCCCGATGGTGGGGGTGGGGTGCGGGTTTGGTTTATGGTGTTGGTGCGGCGTGATGTTCGCGTGACGCGTGGGGATGGGTGTTGTGATGCGGCGTTTGATGCGAAACCGGATGTTGGCGGGGTTTGTTGCGGTGGCGGTGTTGGTGCCTTCGGTGGTGTTGGCGACGCATACGTGGCCTGACGTTCCCGACGGAAGATTTTATACTGCCGCGGTTGAGTGGGCGCAGGCCAACGGGATGACGACCGGCTGCGATGGTGGCACCAATTTTTGTCCTGATCGTGGCGTGAGTCGTGCGGAGAACCTCACGTACGCGAAACGTTACGACGATCTTGTCGTGCAGCCCGCCCTGGCCGCCATCCGACAGTCACCCGATCGTGTGGTGTGGGTCGCCGATGACGGCTCTGGCGATTTCTTGTTGTTGTCGGCGGCGTTGGCGTCGATCAACGACGCGTCAGCGTCGAATCCGTATCTGGTGCGCATCGCTCCAGGCGAGTACACCGAAACAGCAACGGTCGCGTTGAAAACCTATGTCGATGTCGAAGGCTCCGGTCAAGGCGTCACCACCATCACCTGCGCCTGCGCAAGCGACTCCCACGGCGCGCAATCTGCGACAGTGTCCGCAGGCAACATTGCCACCGAGATCCGTAACCTCACCATCATCACCACCGGCGACGGCACCAGAAGCTACGGCGTGTACAACTACGAGACGGGGTCGTTGGTGTCGATGACTGATGTGACCGTCGTCGCTACCGGCGGCACCTACAGCTCCGGCGTGTACAACTATTCGTCGACGCCGTCGATGGCCAATATGACCGCCGGTGCCGGCGGCAGCCTCAACAGCTTCGGCGTGTACAACTATTCGTCGTCGCCGTCGATGACGGATGTCGACGCCTCCGCCGGCGGCGGCGTCGACAGCTACGGCGTGTACAACTACGACTTTTCGAATCCGTTGATTCGGAACTCGCGGATCGCTGGCGACAACAGCATCTACAACGATGCGACCTCGTCGGCGCAGGTGGTTGACACGATGCTCGACGGCATAGTTACAGAAGGTATCGAATTGGCATGCGTTGGCGCGTACGACGCGAACTTCGTTGCACTCGATGAGGATTGCGCCGTGATTCCCTGATGGGGTGCGGCGGGGTCGAGTCCCGCTGTTTCGATCGACGGCGTTGACGCCGCCTGGCCAGATATGACGCCCTGCCGCCGGCACCGTCTGGGCATCGATGTACGCCCGCCCCGTCACCTACGGCGCCGATCCGGGCACCTGCAACGCCAACCCCCGGCCCTCAGAGTGGTCAAACCTACACAGGCAGCCGGAACGACAACACTACTTGGTACTTCAAAGGTGATCTCGGCGTTTCAGTCCCGGCGGGTGTGACTTCACTAACCCACGCGGACACGACGACGGGGTCAATGACTGGCAACAACGTTGACATCGAGCTCCGTGCCGCAACCAATATCGCGACAACCGGTGGATCGAGCCAGTACATGCAATTCGACAACATCCGAATCCGAGAGAGGTAGATCGATGCGCAACAAGACGACGATTCAATTGCTGGCTCCTCTCGTGGCGACGGCACTCGCCCTGACGGCGTGCGGGACGGAATCCACCCAACCTGATGCCGACCCATCCCCAGCAGCCGACGGCGGCACGGACACCGACGAAGCACCAGACACCGACACCGACACGGACTCGTCCGAGTCTTTCGAGCCGCGTGGGTTCTGTCTCAGCGAACATCTCTACCTCTCAGGGATTTGGCTCGACGAACCAGTCTTCAGCGAGCCGCGCGCAGTGAAATTCAACTACCCCGACGGATCTGTCACCGTGTCCGAAGTTGCAGACATCACAGCGACGACGAGCGACCTTCGCTCCCCGTCGGCGTTGCGGGACCCAGTCACCGACGCTTCACTGCCCCGGCAGTTCTCCTCTGCTCTTGCCGATTCGCCTACCAGCGATGGTCCCGACTCGGCGTTCTTCATCAGCAACTCCGCCGGCTTCCACTTCGGTGGCATGGTCGACATCGCCGATGACCGGATCCTCACCTGGACCGGATGCCAAGAAGGATGGACGGACCAGACCGACGACCCTGGCGAAGTAATCGACGTAGTGAAAGCCCTGGTGGGAACGAGCCGCTACGACGAAGGCGAAGAATTCCGGGCGAGCGAGACAGAGCGCATGTGGAATTTGGCGTTCGGTGCTTCTGACACCGCAGTCGCGTGGAGCGATCGTGCGCCGCACAGCCGATCACTGGTCGATGCAGATCCGCCCGCAGCCATCACGGAATGACTTGACGAAATCCTCATAGGCATCGAAGGGGTCGAACCGGTCGGTGACCCCGACCTGGTGATCTGCCCGGTTCAGGTCACAGCGACCTCCGGCTATTGCTTCGACGGCTTGTGGTCTTCCTCCGTGCCTGCTGGAATGGACATCGTCCAAGCAAACAGCGCCTTCATCAAAGAGAAAGCAGGCGGAGCCATGCTCTTCCACATCACCCACCACCACGACGAGCACACCTGCCCGGCAAAAGACGACGCCACCATGGCGGTCACCTTCGGCGCAGTGATGGACACCCTGACCGAGCATGTCAACGAGGTTGTGGGCGCATGGGTGGACCCGCCGGGCCACGACTTCTTCTTCGTGGTCGACGCCGACGACGCCGCCCAGGTCTTTCAGGGCATGTTTCCGATCATCGATGCCGGCACGGCGCAGGTCCGACCGGTCGGCGACTTCGCGGCCATGCTCAAGGCCCGTGCCGAGGCGAACGCCTGAAAAACCGCCCAGCCGCCACGGGCCGCCATCACCTGGAGCCGTGGACAGCGCGAACGGTCAACACTTACCGGGACGTTGGGTTCAACTCACTCTCCGGCGGCTGGAAGAGTTTCGGTCTCGGCCGCAAGAGCGGTATCGAAGGCATGGTGAAGTGCCGGCAGACAAAGTCGGGCCGCGTCACCCAAGAGAGTCCAACCCCTTGACCCTGACGCGACGTCAGGGTCTGAGTTCGGTTCATGAACGAAGAACGGCCGGACCGATGCCGGCGACGGATCCCGCCAACACGATGTCACGTCTACCCAGGCCGCGGTCAACGCCATCGATCGAAACCGCGGGGGTCGACCCCGCCGCACCCCATCAGGAACAAGACGCATCGAGTACAACGAACGCTTCGGTGTAAGTGTTGAGACACGTGAAGCCGGCTCCGCTCACCGCGCCGTTGAGCATGGTGTCAGCCACCAACGCAGTCGACCCTGAGTTGTACACGCCGCAGTTGGGCGTGCCACCGCTGACGGAGGCGGCTGACGTGGCCCCTACCGTCCAACTAGCTAGTGCTGGCGCAGTTCGGCCTCTAGCTGGCTGATCAGATCGATCTCGGTGTTCGTCAACTGCTCAGCAGTGGGCACCATCAACGGAACCCGCCGAACCAAAAACCAAAATTAACGGGGTCTAAAACTCACCCGAGCGAGGCAACTCGTGCAGGGGATAGCACTTGGTTCCACGGACACTGGTCGCCCACACATTGGAACTGCCGGGTCCGGGTAACCTCAGTTGGGGTCGAGTCAAGCCGGTGTGATCCATTACTGCTTCGCCAACGGAGTCCTGGTTGAAGTCGTCGCCGCATATGACTGCTATCTCCGTGAGTGATGTCTCAGCCCATCGAAGTTGCTCTGTGACTTGGTCATAGGTGTGCTCCGCATCTAGGTGAAGGAATCGGATTGGTTCAGTCCAACTCTTCGCCCACACCGCCCAGTCGCAGTTGTGTGTCACATAATTGCCGGCCGTGCCCTCCTGCATATTGATCTGGAATTGAGCATGCACATCCCTTTCAGAAGCCTTCGCTGCGACCCCAGAGTGCGGATTAGTGAGATCTCCCTTCCAGTGATCTACACAGTGAATAATTTCAGGTGCGAATCCGTTCGCAATCGCGATCGTGCTCTGCCCCTCCCAACAGCCAATCTCCACGATGGCCCCTGAAGTTTGCGGGGTAGCTGCAATCGCTTGTCTCAAGCGCTGTTGCTTCTTTGGCGGGTACCAGTCTTCTGTGAACTTCAACTCGGTAACACCCCCGAACGCCTAGGCCAAAGCATAATTCAAACGCTTCCACCGAACCCGGCAAGCACGCGACACTCCCCGATAGGCCGTAAGCATGATTGTTATATGGGGGGTGCCTCGGCGCATCGGGGGGGTAACGCCGGCGTTGTGCTCAGATCGCAGCGACGTACGGGCTTGATGACAGCCCTACCCTCCCCCTCTCGGGGAGAGAGAAGGGGTTAGGTAGGGGTGCTGGTGACCACGCCTCGAGAAAAAAGGGGGGCCCGCCTCAAACCGGTGACCGGTGACCGATCACCGCAGTCGGGTGTCCTGCGGACCCTAAACAAGCTGTGGAACCCGTGAGCCAGCGTTGTGTAACACCACGCTGGCTGGGTACCCGCAGTGGCACTAGCCAACGTCACCGAAACAGTATGCAGACCGCAATGCGCGAGCCTGACACCGATTCGCGGTGTCCGAACGGGTCCTGTCAACGAGTACGACGATCCCCACAGACCGATCCCGGCGACGGATCCCGCCAACACGGCGTCACGTCTACCCAGGCCGCGTCAACGCCGTCGATCGTCACCGCGGGACTCGACCCCACCGCACCCCATCAGACGCACGCGATACCGAGTGCAACGAACGCGGCGGTGTACACACCGGTACACGTTAAACCATTACCTTCGACGACTGCGCCGTCGAGCATGGTGTCAGCCACCTGCGCAGTCGAACCTGTGTTGAAGATGCTGTTGGTGCTACCGGTGATCGACGAGTTCCGAATCGACGGCGACGACGACGACGAGTTGACCACGCCGTAGTTGTCGGTGCCGCCGGTGCCGGTGGCGGTCACATCCGTCATCGACGGCGACGACGACGCCTCGTTGACCACGCCGTAGCTGACGATGCTGCCGGTGCCGGTGGCGGTGGCGGTGGCGGTCACATTCATCATCGACGGCGACGACGAACTGTTGTACACGGCGATGGTGCTGGTGCCGCCGGTGGCGGTGGCGGTCACATTCATCATCGACGGCGACGACGAACTGTTGAACACGCCGACGGTGCTGGTGTCGCCGGTGGCGGTGGCGGTCACATTCATCATCGACGGCGACGACGACGAACTGTTGAACACGCCGACGGTGCTGGTGCCGCCGGTGGCGGTGGCGGTCACATTCGTCATCGATACCGATCCGTCGACCACGCCGTTGGTGTGCACGCCGACGTTGTGGGTGTTGCCGCCGGTGTTGTTGATGGTGAGATGGCGGATCTCAGCGACAATGTTGCCTGCGGACACTGTCGCAGACGACGCTCCATAGGAGGAGTTTGCGCATTCGCAGGTGATGGTAGTGACGCCTTGACCTGAGCCTTCGACAGCCACATACGTTTTCAACGCGACAGGCGACGTTTCGGTGTAGACGCCTGGCGCGATGCGCACCACATACGGATTCGAC
>Ga0315324_10000108_pt1 | contig 32590 bp, 32 predicted proteins | sample M150021515metaG_FD_203919 | JGI IMG/M metagenome (GOLD analysis project Ga0315324, IMG submission 203919) | Ammonia-oxidizing marine archaeal communities from Monterey Bay, California, United States - M1 500m 21515 | ecosystem: Environmental > Aquatic > Marine > Intertidal zone | place: USA...
AACTATCCAACATTTGTGGATCCCTTGACAGGCACATTGAAATAATAGCTAAGAGTTTAGATATTGATATCAGCAACAAAGGTGTTGACTTTGTTATGAATGGCAGAAATGACAAGATCGCATATAATATTCTTCAGGACTTAGAAATACTTTCTAAAACTCAGACCATTGATATTGAAGATGTCGAGATGAGTATAAAAACTCAGACCCATGAAGACTTGCCAGGCAAAACAATTAATATCAAGACAAAACGTAAATTTATACACGTTCGTAGTGCTAACCAGCAAAAATACGTTGAATCTATTGCAGATAAGGACTGCACCTTTGGTATAGGGCCAGCTGGAACTGGAAAAACTTATTTAGCAGTTGCTAGGGCTGTTGAGGCCCTAGAACAATCAAATGTTCGCCGCATAATATTAGTTAGGCCTGCAGTTGAGGCTGGAGAAAAGTTAGGATTCTTGCCTGGAGACTTAACCGAAAAGGTTGACCCATACTTGCGTCCCATTTATGACGCTCTTTACGAGATGCTTGGATTCGAAAGAGTTACCAAGCTGATGGATAAGAACGTCATAGAGGTTGCACCTCTTGCGTTTATGAGAGGAAGAACCTTGAATGAGTCATTCATAATACTTGATGAAGCTCAGAACACCACAATAGAGCAGATGAAAATGTTTTTAACTCGTATGGGTTTTGGATCGAAAATGGTGATAACTGGAGATATCACCCAGATAGATCTTGTTAAGTCATCACAGTCTGGACTTATACATGTTAGCGAAGTCCTAAAAAATGAGAGTCAGATTTCATTTTGTAATTTTGAAGCTAAGGATGTTGTTAGACACAAACTAGTTCAAAAAATTGTCTTGGCATATGAGAAATTTGAATCCTAGAGTATAATATATTTATTAGAACTTCAATATCTCGTTAAACAAACACTAGTACTAAGCCACAATTGGCATAATTTGTACTCTATTTAATAAACATTTTACAAATGCGCAAAAAAATAATTGTTGGTCTTTCTGGTGGCGTTGATTCGTCCGTTTCAGCCCTATTACTCCAAAAACAAGGATATGAAGTTGAGGCTTTGTTTATGAAGAACTGGGAAGAGGATGACACAAATGTCTATTGTAGTGCTGAGCAAGATTTATCTGACGCACAAAAAGTAGCCGACAAACTTGGCATTAAACTTCACACAATTAACTTTTCTAGCTACTATTGGGAAGATGTGTTCGAACATTTTCTAAAAGAACACAAAAAAGGACGCACACCAAATCCAGACGTCCTATGTAATCAACAAATAAAATTCAAAGTTTTTTTAGATTATGCCATATCACTTGGGGCGGATAAAATTGCTACAGGGCACTATGCTAGAATAGTGAAAGATAGTGGAACTTATAAACTTAAAGCCGGGTTAGACTTAAATAAGGACCAAAGCTATTTTTTATATTTGTTAGGACAAAAACAACTTTCCAAAAGCTTATTCCCTCTAGGGGATATTACCAAAACAAAAGTACGTGAGATTGCCAAAGAATATAATTTAATTACTGCAGATAAGAAAGATTCAACTGGAATTTGTTTTATAGGTGAGCGTAATTTTTCAGAATTTCTTGAGAAATATTTACCAAAAAAACAAGGCGACATTGTTACCAAAGATGGTAAATTTATTAAACACCATCAGGGTTTAGCCTTTTATACCATCGGGCAACGGAAAGGTTTGGAGATTGGTGGCGGATTTGGTGATTCTGAAGAGCCATGGTTTGTAGCTGACAAAAATATAGAAAATAACGAGTTATTAGTTGTACAAGGTGATCACGCACTGCTTTATCATGACAACCTGTTAGCATCAAATGTACATTGGATTGACGAACAACCAAATTTACCTATCAACTGTAGCGCAAAGATTCGATACCGACAAAAATCACAGAAATGTAAAATATTATCAAGCAATGGCGATGGGTTGAGAGTATTATTTGACAAACCACAAAGAGCTATAACGCCTGGGCAGTCAATAGTTTTTTATGATATTGATACTTGCCTCGGTGGTGGTATTATTGAAACTAGAGAAAATAATTAATGAATAGAACACGTAATCAAACCCTGGCCCTTGCTAGTTTACTACAGACTACAGTTCTGGTTGATCAGCTTGCATCTACTGGAAAGTGTGACAGCGATAATAACGAGGCAAGTTTAAAAAGCATAGTTACTAATAGCACCAACATTGAAGAGGTTTTTAAGTCTACTAAGGATTTATCTACTGGTCTTAATGCTCTAAAAGCTGCATTGAGTAATAAATCCAAGGAAATGCAAAATATTATCTTTTATTCGTTGGCTCTAATAAAACTTGAAAAAAAGTTAATGAAGGACCAGCAACTTCTTAGTAAGATATCTAATGAAATTAATGTCATTAACGACCAGGATTTTTTTGAAATAAGCCACTCTAATTCTATTGCTCGGCTTGCTGAATTATATAAATCAACGCTAGGCAGCTTAAACCCTAGAATTATGGTTACCGGAGAACAGATATATTTAACCAATCAACATACCGCAAATCACATAAGGGCATTACTTTTAGCTGGTATTAGGGCTGTCTCGTTATGGAAGTCACAAGGTGGTAGAACTTGGCAACTACTACTTCATAAGAAAAAGACACTTAAATTAGTTAATTCTATGGACTTTTAGCCCTTATGACTTTATAATTACGCGTTTTACTTATTTCTTATTATATTAAAATATTATGGCTAATTCCGCAGGCTCTATTAAGCGCGCAAGACAGGCAGTTAAGCGCAACAAACACAACTCTCAAATTCGTGCCAAGGTTCGAACATTTATCAAGAAGGTAGCTTACGCTGTTGAGGCTGGCAACAAAAAAGATGCACAGACTGGTTTCACAGATATGCAAAAAACTCTTGATCAAGCCGTAAATAAGGGGCTAATTCATAAAAATCAAGCTGCTAGAAAAAAATCACGTCTAAGCTCACAGATAAAAGCACTTTAATATTAGTTAAACATTATTGATATAATGAAGCCCTCAATAGAGGGCTTTTTTTAACTTTAAAAATGACTGATAATAACGATAAAAACTTATTCAGAAGAACTATAGACGGACAAGATATTATTGACAAGGATGCCGAACACTTTGTAGCAAAAAATACCAAAAATTCACCAATATTTAACTCGTACGGCATTATTTCGGTAGCAAACCTATCTGGCTCAGATGTTGTGTCATACTCACGTAGCGGGGTCTCTAGTAAGATTATAAAACAAATGAAACAGGGTAAAATTGACTATGCTCCTAGCCTAGATTTACACGGCCAAAAGCTTAAACAAGCATGCTCATCACTCTCAAAATTTATACACTATCATCAGCAAAATACATTTATTCATATAATTCATGGTAAGGGCTTTCATTCAGATGATGGTATGAGTATTTTAAAGACACAGGTAGTACACTATTTAAAACAACATCCAGACATTCTTGCATTTAACTCCTGTCCAACAAAAGATGGTGGGACAGGTGCAATTTTTGCTCTTTTAAAGCCTAATTAATGCATGTTTAACGTAGACGAAATATATACTGTTTCAGATTTTTTATCACTGTGTAACAGGACCATTGAGAACAACATTCCAAGTTGCTGGCTTCAAGGTGAAATATCTAACCTATCAAGGCCCGCCTCCGGGCATTGGTATTTCTCATTGAAGGACAACAAGAGTCAAATTCGTTGCGCCTTATTTCGATTAGCACAAAGAGATATTAAGTTTAAACCAGAAAATGGTATGGAGGTTCTTATACGTGCTGTACCAACTATCTATGAAGCGCGAGGGGATTTCCAAATTATCGTTCAAAAGATAGAACCAGTTGGCGTTGGAAATCTACAATTAGCCTTTGATCAACTTAAAAACACCCTAAAAAATGAGGGATTGTTTGACCTCAATCATAAAAAAACTTTACCAAAAGCGATTAATGCTATTGGTGTGATTTCTTCATCAAATGGTGCAGTTATAAGTGACATAATTAAAGTTCTTAGTAGGCGCTACCCTTCTGCTGATATTTTACTTTTTGATTGTGTAGTTCAAGGCGAAGGCGCTGCTGATAAGTTAGCAAATGCTGTCGACAGGGCTGACCAGTCAAACAGATGTGATGTTTTAATTATTGCCCGAGGTGGTGGATCATTAGAAGACTTATGGGCCTTTAACGAAGAAGTACTAGCTAGAGCAATATTTGTAGCTAAAACGCCAATTATCAGCGCTGTTGGACATGAGACAGATGTTACTATAGCTGATTTCGTTAGTGACGTACGCGCACCTACTCCTAGTGCAGCTGCTGTTATAGCCACACCAGACAGGTTAGAGTTACTTGCGAGTAGCGATATGTTACTTCAAAGACTCAGACGTGCTACCAATCAAATTATAGACTCTTACCTAAGAGGGCTATCTGTTTTATACCAGAGGGTATCTGACCCCAGTAGACAGATTAATTTTTTTGCTCAGAAACTTGACGGTCTTATTACACGCCTAAATTACCAACTAAAAACCAACCTCAGACTTAATAGCGCCAAGCTGAACAATACATACGAACAATTAAAGAGACATTCACCATCTCAAAGCCTAACACTAAAAAAAGAAACCAATACTTTTTCAACAAAACAGCTATTCCGACAAATAAAACAGCTAATAAACAGCAGTAAGAACAATTTAAATCATCTAGACACCAGACTATCAAAGTCCATTACTGCTCATGTAGTGTCGAACAGAAACATTCTATCTGGTCACGCGAAAGGCTTAGATCATCTATCGCCACTCAATACTCTTTCTCGAGGATTTAGTATTACATCAAACGAAAACAATGAAGTAATACAATCTAGACTCGATATTAAGATTAATCAAACAATCACCACCCAACTAGCTGATGGCAAGATTCGTTCAAAAATTATCAATATTGAGAGTAATTAGCTTTGTATTGGCTCTTTCTGTAGGGCAAATATTGGCCAATATACCGGTATTAAATAATTCTTACCCTGGTGGTATAGCTGTAATTGACTTTGAAACCAGCCTATCCAAACCTAAAGCTACCTACAGCAATGTCAAACTTTTAGTTCAAAAAGTTAAAGAAAATCATTGGCAAACTATTGTTGGAATACCGCTGCTCACGAAACCAGGAACCAAAGAAATTGTAATAATCGGTGCCCATGTGCAGCGCATTAAGTTTGAAGTTAATGAGCACCTCTATGAAGAGCAAATAATTACACTTACAGGGAAAAACAAGAAATACGTATCTCCAAACATCACACAAACTGACAGAATAAATAAGGAAAGGAAAGCTCTAACAATAGCAAGGAAAAAATTCTCTGACACAGCAATGTCTGATGGTTTTTTTATTGCTCCAGTTGATGGCAATATAACTAGTTCATTTGGATCTAAAAGAACTTACAATGGAGAGAATGGATTGCCACACACAGGGATAGATTTTTCTGGAAGTATTGGAACTAAAGTAAAATCTTCAGCATCTGGCAAAGTAATTCTTGTAGGTGACTTTTTCTTCAATGGTAATTGCATCTTTATTGATCATGGGAAAGGGCTAATTAGTGCTTATATGCATTTAAACAAAACCCAAGTAAAATATGGCCAAAAAATTCAACAAGGAGATATCATCGGTACCATTGGTAAGACAGGAAGGTCTACGGGACCGCACCTTCATTGGAGTGTTTACCTTAACGGAACAGTGGTTAATCCACTACTACTATTGGAGAAAAATTAATGCAATCTAATGTACCTATTTTAAGTCGCATTTGGGCAATTATTTATGATTCATTGCTAGTCTTCTCATTGATATTTGTCTTAGGCCTGATAGTTAGAATTTTTTTGGAAGATTTGGGAGATTGGTTTTTCTTTCTTATCACCCTTCCAGCAACTTATTTTTACTTCTCCATGTCTTGGGTTAAGGGTAGACAGACCTTAGGCATGAAAGCTTTAAAAATTCAAATAATTCAACAAAATGGAAATAACATTACCCATAAGCAAGCATTCATTAGATTTATAAGCGCTCTAGTTGTGTTAGTTTTTATTGGGCTCTTATATATGTTCTTTAATACTGAAAAATTTTCCATACAAGACAAGATTTCAAATACATTTTTGATAAAGAATTAACTTGCTGAATTTTTGCAAATTATATGTTTATGGAATAAAATTAAATTGCATTTTTTTTTGCCTTTGATTTATTTAATTTGTCGGCTATATAACTTTTTTTATTGAATCATAATATTGAAAATTAGAAAAAAAATTAACAGAAACAAATCAAAAAAATTAAACCTTATTGGTTTTGTTTACCGCTACTGGCTCACTTTTGTTTTGATAATAATTGCTGCCACTCTAATACGCCAAAGCATATTTATTAATCAATTTCCTCAGACACTAGAAATCAAAAGAGATGCAATTGACGACACAATTTCTGATAATGAGTTATTGGAACTACAAAACACTTCACTCCTTGTCGAATTAAAGTCTGAATCAGAGTCAAGCATGGAAATACTTGAGTCTCAAGCCAGGTTTCGTTTTGGATTTATAAAGGATGGGGAGACATATTATCATATTAGAAAATCAGACAAAAAGTCTAAAATTGCGCCTATAAGGTAACAATACACCCATAATGTATAATAATTTCAATTCCCCTTTATAAAATTAATTAATGTCCAAAGATGATTACTTCTTAATTGTTCCAGCTAGTGGTATAGGATCACGCATGAATTCAAGCATACTCAAGCAATATATATTACTTGATAATGGTTTAACTGTTATTGATCAAACACTTAAAACTTTACTCGGTATTGATGCTATTAAGGGATGCGTTATTGCAATCTCCCAAAACGACTCAGAATTTAAGAAATCACGGTTCTACGATCATCATAAAATATTATCTATCTCCTCTGGTGGGAAGGAACGCATTAACTCTGTATTATCGGCAATGGAAAAGCTTGTTGGTATAGCAAAGGATAATGACTGGATTTTGGTACATGATGCTGTAAGGCCATGCGTAAAGAGTGAGGAAATTTTATTATTGATCGAGCAGCTTGATGGTAACAGCACTGGTGGACTATTAGGTGTAAAAATAACTGACACTGTAAAACAAATTGGTAATAATGCAATAATAGAAAAGACTATAGATAGATCAAACTTATGGCAAGCGTGTACTCCTCAAATGTATCGATTTGGTTTGTTATATAAAGCACTAATTAAGGCGCAGATTGACGGAATTGGAGCAACTGATGAAGCAAGCGCGATCGAGCATTCAAATCTCAAATCTAAGATAATACCTTGCGGTAAAAGTAATATTAAAATTACCACGCCTCAAGATTTAGAGTTAGCAAATTACTATTTGAGGGGTCTGTAATAAATAACAACTTATAGATTATTATTTCACTATAATCCTGTTATAAATATAGGCTAAACGGTAATATAATAAAATAAAATCATTTGTTGTTGTAATAACGCTAGATAATAAATTATTATATTTCTCGGTGTATAAACTAAAACAATTAAAGGCATAATAATGGCAACACTAAAACATATCATTGACGGGAAAAAAGTAACGGGAACATCGGCCTCAACTTTTGACATATACAATCCATCGACAGGAAAAATTGTAAACCAAATAAAAGGGGCTAGCTCTGCAGATGTTAAGTATGCAGTTGATGTAGCTTCTGATGCTTTTAAGGAGTGGAAAAAAGTACCCCCTTCTAAGAGGGCACAAATTATGTTTAATTACCGAGAGTTACTTTACAAAAACCTTGATGAGTTGGCTAAACTTATATCAGTAGAACATGGCAAAACACTTGCAGATGCTAAGGGCGAAGTTTTACGTGGAGTTGAAGTGGTTGAGTTCTGTACTTCTATTAATTCACACCTTAAATCTGACTATACTGCTGATGTTTCATCAAATATAGATAGCTACAATATAAGGCAAGCACTTGGTGTTTGCGCAGGAATAACTCCATTCAATTTTCCAGCTATGGTACCGATGTGGATGTACCCTGTAGCAATAGCGTGTGGCAATACATTTATCTTAAAGCTGTCTGAGCGTGACCCAAGTTGTGGCTTAAGACTAACCGATCTAATGAGTGAGGCCGGGTTACCAGATGGAGTGTTGAACACAGTAGTTGGTAACAAAGAGGCTGTCGATGAGTTGCTACACAACCCGAAAGTTGCTGCAGTAAGCTTTGTTGGCTCTACCGGAGTTGGGGAATACATTTATCAAGAAGGTTGCGCCAATAATAAACGTGTACAAGCATTATGTGGTGCCAAAAACCATATGATAGTTATGCCTGATGCTAGCCTTAGTCAGGCTTGTGAGGCTATATTAGGTGCTGCATATGGATCTGCGGGTGAAAGGTGTATGGCAGTATCAGTTGTTGTTGCGGTTGGTGATGAGATAGCCGACAAAATAGTAAAGCAACTAACTCCAATGGTTAAATCTTTAAAGATAGGTGCTTTCGATGAAGATGGCGTAGAGATGGGACCAGTTATAACAAAACAAAGTCAAGAAAATATTAACAACTATATAGAACAAGGCGTTAAGCAAGGGGCCACATTGGTTCTTGATGGAAGAGACCAAGTGCCTAAAGAAGGCTTCTATGTTGGTGGATGTATATTCGATGATGTTGCCAAGGATATGTCAATTTATACTGACGAAATTTTTGGGCCAGTACTAAGTATCGTTCGAGTTAGCACTTATGAGGAAGCTCTAGATTTGGTAAACGAACATGAATACGGTAATGGGGCCGCAGTATTCACTAGGGATGGTGACACAGCACGACATTTTACTATGAACGTTGAAGCTGGTATGGCTGGTGTAAATGTTCCAATTCCTGTCCCTGTTGCTATGCATAGTTTTGGTGGCTGGAAAAGGTCTCTTTTTGGTAGCTCCTCAATACACGGCATGGAAGGTGTGCGTTTCTATACTAAACTTAAAACTATAACCTCGAGATGGCCTTCTGGAATACGAAAAGGTGCACAATTTCATTTCGAAGGCGGAAAGGATGCCTCTTAAGGGTTATAGATTAGGTTTAAAAAATTTAATTATATGATGTTAATTTCATTAACAGCTGATTGGCACACTAATTAATCCAAAAGCATTGTCAAAGTCATTAAAATAAAATAAATTATCTATAAATGATAGCGCTTTGAATATAAAAACAGGTCTTGGTCAAGACTCCCATGCATTTGAGACTCGATATGAAAAGCCTTTAATAATTGGCGGTGTTGTAATTGGTAACTCTAAAGGTTTGAGAGGTAATAGCGATGCAGATGTTGTATTGCATTCCCTGACAAACGCAATCTCTTCGGTCACTGGAATTAATATTATTGGTAACATAGCTGATACACTTTGCAAAAAAGGGGTAACCGATAGCACCGAGTACCTAAAATTAGCTCTGAAAGATCTAAACGGTTATTCGATAAGCCATATCGCTATTGCTATTGAATGTTTAACCCCTAAAATCGAACCACACATAGACGATATAAAAACTAATATATCGAAGCTAACTCAAATATCAATCAGCGATATTGGAATCACCGCAACAACAGGTGAAGGGTTGACGGAATTTGGCAAAGGTAATGGAATTCAAGCACTTACAATTATAACTGTAAGTAAATAATGAAAAAAATGCACTCAATTACTCGATCTAGAATTCAAAACATTCATTTTGTTGGAATTGGCGGATCGGGAATGAGCGGCATTGCTGAAGTTCTAAACAATTTAGGCTACAACATTTCTGGTTCTGACTTATGTAGTAACAAGGCCAGTATAAAATTGGAAAAAATGGGCTGCAAGATAACTTATGAACATCTCAGTAGCAATGTTTTAGGGTCACAAGCAGTGGTAGTTTCTTCTGCTATAAACGAGAACAATCCAGAAATACTTGAAGCACGAAAGTTAAATATTCCAATTGTCCCCCGTGCCGAAATGTTGGCAGACCTGATGCGCTTTAGATTTGGTATAGCGATTGCTGGAACTCACGGTAAAACAACAACCACTAGTATGATTGCACACATTTTAAGCGTGGCTAAGCTTGACCCAACATACATTATTGGTGGCATCCTAAATTCAAGTGGTAGTAACGCAAAACTTGGACAAGGTGATTATTTGATTGCTGAGGCAGACGAGAGTGATGCATCATTCCTTCATCTGCAGCCTATACTGAGCGTAATAACAAACATAGACCAAGACCATATGCAAACCTATGGCAATGTGTACCAAAACTTAAAGGATGCCTTTATAAGCTTCACATCAAACCTGCCCTTCTATGGTACTTGCATCATGTGTATAGACGACGAAGGCATAAAAGAGGTTATAGATTCTATCCACAGGCCAGTTGTCACTTATGGTTTATCCGAAGACGCAGACATTAGAGCTATAAATATTTCACAAAAAAATATGCAGATGTATTTTGATATTCATAGCAACAAATACAATCAAACATTCTCTGTCAAACTCAACCAGATTGGAAAACACAATATACTCAATACTTTAGCAGCTGTCGGAATTTGCCTTGAGATTGGCATTGATACAAAATTAATCGAACACTCTCTGGGAACTTTTTCCGGGGTCGCTCGTAGACTCGATTATCATGGAAGTATTGTTATTGCCAAAAATGAGTTGCCTTTGTTTGATGACTACGGGCATCACCCTAACGAAATGACTGAGGTATTTGAAAGCTTACAGAATACACACCCTGATAAAAGACTTGTAGTTATATTTCAACCACACAGGTTTACTCGTACTCGCGATTTATTCGATGATTTTGCTTCTGCATTATCAAAAGTTGGGGCACTTATATTGCTGAACATTTACCCCGCTAATGAAAAACCTATAGCACACATAAATTCTAAGTCACTAGCGGATTCGATAAGGCAACGATCTTCGTTAATTCCAGTAGTTATAAACGATACTAAGGAAATCTATACGGTCTTACCTAATATAGTCGAGGATGGTGATATGCTTTTGACTTTGGGTGCCGGGGACATTCATACTTTGCCAGAACTATTAATTAATAAGTATGCTAACTCTTAATGAGAGCATGGCAAGGCATTGCTCATTCAGAGTGGGTGGCATTGCAAAAAAGTTTTTTACACCAGACTCAGTTCAAAATCTTTCGGATTTTTTAAAAGAAAATAAATTACCCATCCTTATGCTTGGTCTTGGCAGTAATTTACTCATACGTGATAAAGGTTTTGATGGGGTAGTTATTAAGCTTGGAAAACTAAAAGAATTATCAATAGATAAAAACTATATAAAAGCTGAAGCAGGATTGACATTAGCAAAGCTTAGTAGGTTTTGTGCAAATAACGATATCCATGGTGCAGAATTCTTGAGCGCCATACCAGGCACTGTTGGTGGCGCTCTTGCAATGAATGCAGGAGCATTCGGATCTGAATTTTGGAATTATGTTGTGAGTGTAACAACAATAACGCTAGATGGTAAATTAGTAAAAAGAGATAAAAATGACTTTGATATCGGCTATAGATACGTTAATCATCACTTTAATGGGGAAAGCTTCATATCTGCAAAGTTACTATTCAACAAAAAACACAGCAAACAAAATATCAAGGAACTCTTATTGAGGAGAAACAAATTACAACCTATAGGTAAAGCCAGCTGTGGCAGTGTTTTTAAGAATCCTAAAAATAACTATGCTGCCGAATTAATTGAAAAATGCAGTCTCAAAGGTTTTTGTATTGGTGGAGCATGCGTGTCGGACAAACATGCAAATTTTATAATCAATACTGGTGGTGCAACTTCATCTGATGTTGAAGAATTAATTAGCTACATACAAAATGCTGTATATCAAAGATACAATATAGCTTTAGAGACAGAGGTAAAAATCTTATGATTGCCGTACTAATGGGTGGAAACTCAGCTGAAAGAGAGGTATCTTTAAGTAGTGGTCAGGCTGTATATGAGGCGCTACTAAATAGCGAAATTGAGTGCTTTAAATTTGATTGGAGTGGGGACAATTTATATCAATTATGGGAAATGAGATTTGATAAAGTTTTTATTGTTCTACATGGTCGTGGAGGTGAAGATGGATACATTCAAAAAATTCTTGAAGAAAAAAATATCCCCTACACAGGGTCAGACTCGATTTCTTCAGCTAATTGCATGAATAAAGCCACAACTAAATTAATTTGGCAAAAGCAAAAACTTCCATTATCTCCATCAGTGTTAGCAAACATTAATAACAAAGCACCTAACATCACCTTTCCACTTCCTTGGGCAGTAAAGCCAACTCTAGAAGGGTCAAGTATAGGGGTTAGTAAAGTTGTGAGTGCGGATAAGCTCAATGATGCTCTGGCAATAGCGTGGAAGTATGATGAGAACGCCTTGATTGAGAAATGGATTGATGGTGAAGAATTTACAGTATCAATACTAAACAATAAAGCCTTACCAGTAATAAAAATTATTTCTAACCATGAATTTTATGACTACGACTCAAAATATAATTCTGATGAAACTCTCTACATCTGCCCTTGCGGATTAAAAGAAGAGCATGAAATACGATTACAAGAGCTCGCAATTAGAGCTTTCATTGCAGTAGGGGCAAAATCTTGGGGTAGAGTTGATTTTGTCATCGACAAAAATTCTAAACCATACTTACTAGAAATGAACACAGTGCCAGGTATGACATCGCACTCTTTAGTACCTATGGCCGCAAAATCTGCTGGAATAAATTTCAATGATTTAGTTGTTAAGATTATCGATCTATGCTGAGTGTTGCATTAACTCGTACTGATACTATATAAGCATGCTAATTTAATATTCAATGAGACTATTTTCACGAAAAAACAAAAGAAAAACCTCCTTAAAGTCTATTTTTATTATAACTATAAAATTAGCTACATTGTTTTTGTTAATTGGATTTGTAGTATGGAATATACTAATTTCTAACCCAACTAAATTCCTCAACGTTTCAATACAGTGGGATTTGGATGCAGATCTGCCTATAACAGAGCAGCTACTTGTTAATAAAATACAGCCACACCTTTCTGACAAATATAAACTTGACCTTCACCAAATCAAACAAGCTATTGAGCAAGAGCCATGGGTTGAAAGTGCTAACGTAGAGCGCTTATTTTGGAACTTTATAAAAATAAAGGTAAATTCAAGAAAAATTGCGATGCAATGGAAAAATGTTAAATGCACATCAAATATTGAAGAAAAAAATTGTTTCGGTTATATTTCAACTAATGGCGAACTTTTCGCTCCTAGAGATATAAGTCAATTTGATAATATACAAGCAATATCAAATACAGAAACAGAAACTATTAGGGAGTTGTATTCAGATTATAAAAATTACCAGGCATTAATCGATCCCATGCTAATCAAAACTATAATAAAAACCAACATCGACAAGATAATTGTTGAACCTAATATTAGTGTTATACTTGGCTATAAAATGCAAAGAGATAGGCTGGTTAGGTTCAAAAGTGTCTACTCTAAATTAAGGAAAGAAAATAAAAAAATAGATAATGCAATTTTTGATATGCGTTATCCGAAGGGTTTCAGCTTAGGATACTAGTATATTTTTCTTATTAAAAAGCTCTCATAATGTAGATACACTAAATCGTTTTAACGTCAAAAGTTATTGCTTTCTACATTGTTGCTAATAAGCCGATAGCATAAAGACAAATTAACTAATGTCCAATAATAAATTATCACCTTAAATAACCAGTCTAAAGTGTCGCCCATGCCAACTATGTCGGTTATAACTGCAACTAATAAACCCACAAGTGCTGGTAACAGAGCCTGAAGTAAGAACAAATTTACATGAGTAATAAAAGACAATTTCCATTTATATTGAATGGGCTTATTTATAGCAATACTGACAAAGTTTAAAGTCAAAGGTACTATTATAAAATACACAATAAGCTGCATAAATAACCACCCAGTAAGCATTACTGGAAATATAGTTATAAAGCCTATCATTATTGTTAGACTTATAAATCTTATGATTTTTCTGATATCCATCAACGGTACAAGTCCATTGACATGGTTTGCTCCAAGAATAACCAATTTATAAATGTTTATAGATAGCATAGTGTATCCATACATGAACAGGAGTAGATAGATGAACAAATTTTCTGGTAACTGAAGTGCTATTACTTGTTTATTAGTTATAACTTGCTCCATTAATAAAAACAAGTCTGGCAAAATTAACAGAAAAGGCATGGAAACTATAACTGGAATAACAGAAATTTCAAGTATCTTTTTCCAATGAGATAATGCAAAAGCAAAACTCGCTAAGATAACCTTGTTTATAGGCAATATGTTCATTTATTTCATCTCGGAATTAATTACATTTACAACCACTATGAGTTTTTGACCAGGCTGTATAGGTTTAACAATGTCGATATTATTCCATAATTTTAGATCCTCAACACTAACATCGAACTTATGTGCTATAAGTGACAGATTATCGTCTTGACGTACAGTATAGGTAACCTTTCTATCTATATCTATTCCAACCTTATTCGCCAATAATACGTTACTTTGCGTTGTAGGTTTGTGTTTATAAATCAATAATTCTTTGCCTACTCTTAATGGTTTTGTAAGAGACAACTGGTTCCACTTCACAATACTGTCAATTAGAACATTATACTTTCTTGCAATTTCCCATAAACTATCTCCTTCGACCACGATATGGGTGATTTTTACAGCATTTTTTTTATCTTTAATTCTTTGTTTTTTTCTTTGATCTTCTGAGAGTGAATAGTAACGTGACTCTTTCTGTGCAACAGGGACAATTAAATATTTACCCGCCCTAATATTATGATTAGGAAGGCCGTTAACTTCTTTTATTTGTTTAATTGTTGTTCTATATTTCAGAGCTAGCGCACTCAAAGTGTCGCCAGGCTTTATTTTATAACGAAGCCAACTAACCTTTTCTTTGTTTGGATTTCTTGCAACATTATCTTGAAATTTTAGAACCTTGTCGATAGGCAATAATAAAGAATAATTTTCCTCACTAGGGGTTGCCCAACGTTTCAAGCCAGGATTTAGGGAATAAACTTCATCAAGACTTAATTCAGACCATTTCGCTATCAAAGCAAGATCAAATTGTGAACTTAACAGTACAGACTGAACTTGTTGCTCATTATCAATATGTACAATTTTTTGATTAAAAGAATCTGGATTTTTTATTATATTAGCAACTGCCAACAACTTAGGAACATAGCTCCTAGTCTCTGGAGGCAGATCTAAGTGCCAAAAGTCAGTTTTTTTGCCATTTTTTAAATTTTTTCTTATTTCTCTTTGTACTCTTCCAGGTCCAGAATTATAGGCAGCAATAGCTAACAACCAATCACCTTTAAAAAGTTTGTTCAAGTTTGATAAATAACTAATTGCAGCCTTAGTTGAAGCAACAACATCTCTTCTATCGTCAATCCACCAATTATCTTTTAATCCATATAATTTAGCTGTGGATGGAATAAATTGCCACAAACCTGAAGCGGTTCCATGGGAATAAGCGAAAGGATAATAAGCAGATTCAACTATCGGCAATAAAGCAATCTCGATAGGTAGATTAGATTTTTCAACCTCCTTCACAATTAAGTATAAATAAGGTGTAGCTCTTCTAGTGACCCTAGTTAAGTATCCTGGGTTTTTCTGAAACCACGAAATTTGTTTATTTATTTTTAAATCATTGGCAGCACTAATTGAATACCTATTAGAGATATAACTCCATAGATTTTTTTCTAATAAATGTTTCGTTTTAACAGCAACTTGTTGACTCTTCTTTGGTTCTTCAATTTTGTTAATTAATACTTCATCAGTAGCACTTTGCGGGGTTTTTATTGTATTAAATTTTGTTACTTCGGCCACATCTGAAAACTGATTTGCTTGTGTGCGGCTAATCGACTTAACTATCTCAACTGTCTCAACTATCTCAACTGTCTCAACTGTCTCAACTGTCTCAACTGTCTCAGTATTATTGACATATAAATCTTGACTTGAGGTTTTTGTTATAGAGTTGTTAGTTACCTCGCATGAGGAGAGGAATAGCACCAATAAATAACAACAAATCCTAAACAAAATTAGTTCTTTGATCCGCTAGCACATTTAGGAGAGTCTGGCGCCCCATTACGTGATTCCCACTCTGCAGAAGTGTATGTATGCATTGCCAGAGCATGAATTTGTGTTAACTCTTCCTTAAATAAGTTATTAATAAAACGATGCCTGTCAATCAATTTAAGGTCAGCAAAGTTTTCACTAACCACAATTAGCTTAAAGTGTGACTCACTGGCTGGGCCTGAGTGTTGATGCGACTCATTAATTACTTCAAGATGACTAGGGTTTAGTGTTGTTTCTAATTGAGACCTTAGGTGTTCTTGCATTTCACTCATAACTTCCTCTACAGTTCAAAGGCAAATTCAAAAGAATCGGAGTAAAAATTATCTTTTTTCATGCCATTATTAACAAATGTATTGGCTACAGACTCAATCATAATTGGTGGTCCGCAAGCATAAACATCATAGCCACTCAAATCTTCGAAGTCTTCTAATACACTCTTGTGTACATAGCCCACCCTGCCGCTCCATTTTGGATTTGGCTCTGAAAGTACAGACACGAAGTGTATATTTTTATTGTTGAGTGACCACATTTCAGCAACATTCATATAGATATCAGGTTCATCTCTTACACCCCAATAAATAAACACCTCTCTATCATTCTCAGTCTCAAGCATATGCTCTACAATAGACTTGATAGGTGCAAAACCAGTGCCGCCAGCCACTAAAATTGCTGGTTTCTCGCTATCTTCCCTAAAATAAAAGTTACCCTTTGGACCTTCAACTTTAAGTAACGATTTTTCTTCTAATTCATTTAATATATAGTTTGTAAACTTGCCGTCATCTATTATACGAACATGTAACTCAATTGTACTAGAGTTAACCGGGGCATTTGCTATAGAAAAGGCTCTAGGTCCATAATCACTGTGAATTAAATCAATATATTGGCCAGCCAGGTATTGTAGAGATTCAGAGCCAGGTATTTTTAAAAATAATTGCACCACATCGTCACTAAGTTTGTTAATACTATCTACTCTGCATGGTAGTTTCTTTAATTGAATATCAGCAACACTGTTTAACTCAGAAACCACTAGCTTGATATCAGTTTTAGCTTTACATTGGCACAACAATGCCATACCATCATTAATTTCTTGAATTGTTATACCGTTTGGAATCTCAGCTTCATAGCCAACTTCACCCTCAATAATAGTAGCCTTGCATTGTCCACAAAAACCTTTTTGACATCCATAAGGAAAGTTAACGCCGTGCGAAATCGCTCCATCCAGAATAGTTTCGTCACTATCTACTGAAAATGTTTTACCGCTAACTTGATTCTCTACTGTATACATATCTTTATCTTAATATAACTTAATCAGCGCATTATAATGTAAATCAGACAAATTAACCCTTACTAATTTATTCAGAAAATTGCAAGAATATATTTAATAAAACACTTAAATTTAATAATATGACAACTATTACAGATAAACCGATTATTTTTTTGATGGGGCCGACAGCATCAGGAAAAACTGAACTTGCAATTGAGATTAGTAAGATTATCAGTACGCGCCTAATTAGTGTTGATTCTGCTCTTATATACAAAGGTATGGATATAGGTACTGCAAAACCCAGTAAAGAGATAATGCAAAAATATCCACACTACCTAGTTGATATTTGTAGTCCTGACCAATCATACTCTGCACACGACTTTACTATAGATGCTAGATACCAAATCGAGCAAGCCTTTGCAAATAAACAAACGCCAATTCTAGTAGGAGGTACTTCGTTCTATTTCAATGCTCTCCAATACGGGCTATCGGACCTGCCAGAATCGACTCAAGAATCTAGAAACAAGTTTTCTCAATTATTAAAAAATGAGGGGGCATCTTCTTTACATAAACAATTAAATCAAATTGATGCAGTGTCAGCTACAAGAATACACAAAAATGACTCGCAAAGAATAACTCGCGCCCTTGAAGTCTATTATTTGAGTGGTAAAACTCTAAGCGATCTACAGGGAAATAGACAACAAATTATAAGCAACCCTATTATAAAAATCATAATTAAGCCGGATAGAGATATTCTTCATAAAAGAATTGAAGATAGATTCTTAAACATGATTGATGATGGCTTATTGCACGAAGTTGAAATTTTGCATAACAACCCTAATCTACATGAAAACCTACCCTCAATAAGGTGTGTTGGTTATCGCCAAGTTTGGCAATATCTGAATGGCAAAATAGATAAAGAACATATGATTGAGAGAGCTGTAATCGCGACCAGGCAACTATGCAAACGACAAAGTACATGGCTTAATGTAGAGGATGACGCTCTCATTATGAAAGAATCAGACGTCAATAAAGCGCTACAATATATTGAAAAAGAGACAAACAACTTAAAGTCACATTAATAGCTCAACTGCCTCTTTAAATATCTCTCCACGCTTCTCAAAATTATCAAACATATCAAAACTAGCACATGCTGGGGATAGTAGCACTACTCCACCTTTAGTTAAACTGTTTGCCACCTTAACAGCCTCAGTCATAGAGCTGGCAAAGTTTACTTTTTCATTCTCTATACCAGAAGCAAAATAATCAGCACTAACGCCAATTAATACAACTTGACTTACTTTTTGATTTATTAATTTAAAAAATTCAGAATAGTCCTCATTCTTAGCAATCCCGCCAGCTATAAGAACTATATCTTCGTATGAATTGACTAATGCCTGTAGCGCTTTGATTGCTGAGATAGCGTTTGTAGCTTTTGAATCGTTATAGTAAGTAGTATTATTAATCGAACCCACCATTTCAAGTCTATGCTCAAGTCCTTTAAATAATTTTATTGAAGATACCATGGAGTCAATTGGTAGACCTAACACAGAGCCCAAAGTGAATGCTGCTAACGCATTGGTAATATTATGATCTCCAACCAAGGGCATCTCATCAGCACTCATTAATGACTCCTCCCCAAGAAGCAGATAACGCCCACCATGACACACAACAGTTCCAAAACTTGTTGCATCTTGAGGTATGCCCATTCCAAAGTATTTTGTTGCAGTCACATCCTTTGTATGGGCCTCATCTCTATTTACAATAGAGTGCTGACAGTAATCATAGATACTTAATTTTGATGACTTATAATCCTCAAAGCTTTTATATCTATCAAGGTGGTCTGGGGTTACATTAAGAGCTACACCTGCGAACAGTCTTAACCTGCTTGTGTAATCTAGCTGATAACTGGACAGTTCCAAAACGTAATATTCTATTTCATCACTAATCAAGTCAAGTGCGGGCTTTCCAAGATTCCCACCCACTGCAACTTTGAGTCCTGCTTGCTCGATCATATTTCCCAACATTTTAGTCACAGTGGACTTTCCATTTGAGCCAGTGATACCTACAACTGTAGATTTGGCATACCTAGAGAATAATTCAATATCACTAACAACAGGCAGCCCTAGCTCTGATGCCCACACAAATATAGATTCTGATTTGGCTATACCTGGACTTATATAGACTTCATCCACATCTTCCAATAAATCTTCAACCCATTCACCCAAAATCGGCGCAGGATGATAAATGTACTTTGCAAGTAGTGGTGGATCTGAGCGACTATCAGCAATCCTGAACTCAATCCCCTTAGAGGAGAGAAATCTAGCGATTGATAGTCCGGTATCTCCTAAACCCAATATTAATTTCATAATAATTTAATAACAACAATTAATTTAAAGTGTACACATGTTGTATTTATAATAGACATTAGTATTATTTTAAATTAAAGGATTTAACTATGAACACAAATGTAAGCACCACCTCGAATAGAATTGTTATTAATCGTGTACTGAGAAATACTTACCAGTTGTTATCTGCTACTCTGCTCTTTAGTGGCTTGATGGCGTACATGTCTATGTACCTTAATCTACCTCATTTCGGACTTGTGATAACTCTTGTTGGTTATTTTGGCTTATTGTTCTTGGTAACCAAACTAAGAAACTCAGCATTCGGTATCTTGGCAGTATTTGCCCTCACTGGATTTATGGGTCTGACACTTGGGCCAATAATAGGCGCCTACACAACTGCTTTTTCAAATGGTGCAGAATTAGTTGCTATGGCCATGACTGGCACTGGCGTGATATTCTTGTCTCTTTCCTTTTATGCAATAGCATCGGGTAAAGACTTTAGTTTTATGTCAGGATTCTTAACTGCCGGTATAGTTGTTGCCTTTTTAGCAGGTATAGCAGCTATCCTTTTCTCGATACCAGCACTATCATTAGCAGTCTCTGCAGCTTTTATATTACTCATGAGTGGTCTAATACTGTTTCAAACCTCCAGCATTATCCATGGCGGAGAAACCAACTACATAATGGCAACTGTGACACTGTTCATTTCAATATATAACCTGTTCTTGAGCTTACTACATTTATTAGGTATTTTCTCTGGAGAAGATTAGAGATTATCTCAAATTTAGAATATGATTGACGACGACGGCTACCGGGCTAACGTTGGTATTGTTTTAACTAATAACAAGCAACAAGTGCTGTTAGCAAAAAGATTCAAGCAAGATGCTTGGCAGCTACCTCAGGGGGGGATTGATAGTAACGAGTCTGAATTGGATGCATTGTTTAGAGAATTATCAGAAGAAATTGGACTGAAATCAGAACACGTTAATGTGTTGGCAAAAACCCCAAAATGGTTACGCTATAAACTCCCGACTCACCTAATACGTAACACTAAAAATTCTAGATGTATTGGTCAAAAGCAAGTCTGGTATTTACTAGAACTGATATCTGAAGAGGCTAACATCCAACTAGATACTCACTCAGCTATAGAATTTGATGACTGGCAATGGGTAGATTATTGGCAACCTATAGAACAAGTTATTGACTTTAAAAGAACTATTTACGAGGACATGTTGAAGGCTTTTGCCCCAGTTCTCTTTAATAACCAACATAAAATACCAAGTCAGTATTCACGCCCACTCAAATGTAGTGCTATTTTGTTGTAGTATATATATTATTAATGTTTGTTTAATAATCAATGTATGACTTTGTAATTATAGGTGGTGGTATTGTAGGTGTATCCACTGCACTTGCTCTTATTAAATCAGAGCCCACAAAGAAAATCCTTTTGTTAGAGAAGGAACGCGCACTTGGATCTCATCAAACAGGACACAATAGCGGAGTAGTACATGCAGGAGTTTATTATGAACCTGGTAGCCTAAAGGCCAAATTCTGTAAACAAGGCCTGAAGGAAACTATTGAGTTTTGTAATGAACATAAAATTAGTTACGAGCAATGTGGAAAACTGTTGGTTGCGACTTGTGAAAAGGATGTTGCTCGTATGAATTCTTTGCTCAAAAGGTGCCAAGAAAACGAAATAGAGGCATCACTATTAAATCAAGATGAGATGCAACTAATTGAACCAAATATAAAAAGTGTTGGTGCTATATTGGTGAAATCAACGGCCATAGTGGACTACCAATCGGTTGCACAAAAAATGGCTCAACAATATGAATACCTGGGTGGTGAATATCTTCTTAATACTGCAGTCATTAAGCTCGATGAAGATTCCAACTCTATCACTATAACAACAAATACTGAATCTATGGAGACAAGATATTTGATTAGTTGTGCTGGGCTTATGAGTGATAGAATTGTTGCAATGCTTGGCATAAAGACTGACTTTAGAGTAATACCTTTTAGGGGCGAATACTATCGACTCCCAATGCACAAAAATAATATCATTAAGCACCTAATCTATCCAATACCTGACCCTGATTTGCCTTTTCTAGGTATTCATTTGACACGAATAATAGATGGCAGTATTACTGTTGGGCCAAACGCGGTTCTAGGATTTAAAAGGGAAGGCTACGCAAAATTTAACTTCAACTTTAAAGATGTGATAGATATGCTAAGTTTTGGTGGGTTCTATAGACTGTTAAGGTTGAACCTAAAGTCCGGCTTCAATGAAATATTAAATTCTTTAAATAAAAACAATTACCTTAAACAAGTACAAAAATACTGTCCCAGTATCACAATTGAAGATCTAATACCATACCCAGCAGGTGTACGCGCTCAAGCAGTATCAAAAGACGGTAAACTTGTAGATGACTTCTTATTCACAAATTCTAAGCGCTCAATACATGTATGTAATGCCCCATCACCTGCAGCAACATCTTCAATACCAATTGGGAAATATATTGCCAGCAAGGCTGCGATTGAATTGAATAAACTATACTGACTTCAAGAAAAAGTCTCTAATCACTCTTGAGAATATTTTTGATTCTACTTTATCAGAATTGTTATCAAGGTCTTCAAGTGCTGGCTGGGATGATTCGTTAGGGATAACTGTTGTACTACGCAAAGTTAACAATTCTTTGTTGAAGCTAACTTTAAATTCTGGGTGAGCTTGAATCGTTAAAACATGATCATTAATATAGAAACCTGCATTAGTACAAAAGCTTGAACTTGCATAGAGTGTGGCATCTTTTGGTAAGTTAACAACCTGATCTTGGTGCATAACATTAAGCATAACGGTTTCACTAAGGTGACCCATATAACTGGTCTTATTGTCTATCCTGTATGTATCAAAGCCGACCCCCCAGCCTTTGTCAGATTTTTCAACACTACCACCAAGTGCATGAGCAATTATTTGGTGTCCAAAGCATACCCCAAGAAGTGGCAGCTTTGATTTATTTATTTCAACAATAAGATAACTTAGAGTATATATCCATGGCAGTTTTTCATACGCACCATGCTTTGACCCGGTTACAATCCAACCATCACATTCATAACAAGACTCTGGAAACTCGCCATCACAGGCTTCAAAGATTTCGTAACTAAAATCTTTTTTATCATTATGAAGTAGTTGAATGAACATCTGAGAATAACTACCATACTCATCAACTAGCTCAATTGGAGCTATACCTGTTTGCAATATTCCTATCTTCATTTTGAGTCTTTATGCCGTAAAAAGTAAACAATATTTGTCAATAAATTTTACTATAAAATAAAGTTAGCATGCATTGCTTATAGTCGTATGATTATGAAGTTTATTCTCATATGTAAGAAATATATAGGAAAAAATAATGAATGACAAAATAACTGGTGATCAGGCATTCAACAAAAAAAACTTGTATGGCAGAGAAGATGAGGCAACTTTTAGTGGCGCTCTAAGTTTTATGAGAAGGCGCTACACTAAAAACCTTGAAGGTGTTGATATTGCTGTGAGTGGTATACCCTTTGATGCCGCTACTAGTTACCGTCCAGGAGCAAGATTTGGTCCAAGCGCTATACGCGCTGCTTCTGTACAATTAGCTGAATTATTAGCATTTCCAGATGGTATTGACCCCTTCAAAACACTAGCAGTTAGTGATTATGGAGACTGCCTACTTGATTATGGCCATCCCGAAAAAACTGTAGAAATTATCCAAAATCACGCCACAAATATATTAAATTCTGGCGCTGAAATGTTGACATTTGGTGGGGATCATTTCGTCACATATCCACTACTTAAAGCTCACCATGCAAAGCATGGAAAGATAGCACTTGTTCATTTCGATGCTCACACTGACACTTGGCCTGACGATGATGGTAGATTAGACCACGGAACAATGTTTTCTAGAGCATTAAAAGAAGGCTTAATTGACCCAGATTATTCAATTCAAGTAGGCATAAGGACACATAATTCAAATACCCAAGGTTTGACTATAGTTGATGCTCCATGGGTTCATGAGAATGGATCAAAAGCAACAATTGATAAAATATTACAGGTGGTTGGTAATCATAAGGCATACCTTACTTTTGATATTGACTGCTTAGATCCTGCATTCGCGCCAGGAACTGGAACTCCAGTTGTTGGTGGTCTAAGCTCAGCTCAGGCACTAGCAATATTACGTGGATTAGGGGAACTTAACTTCGTGGGTGCTGATGTAGTTGAAGTAGCTCCTGCATACGATCAAGCTGAAATTACAGCTATTGCTGCTGCAACTATAGCTCACGATTACTTGGTTTTAAGGGCAAAACAAAAAAATAGTTAATATTGTCAAGCTGTATTAAAGTACTTTGTTTGGGTTCATTATGTTGTTAGTGTCGATGGACATTTTTATAGTTTGCATGAGTCTGAACTCATTGTCAGATTTATAATACTTCAATTCATGCTTTTTATAGACTCCAACACCATGTTCTGCGCTAAAACTTCCATCAAATTCGGCTGCAGTATCATACATAATAACGCTTATATCCTTTGTTTCCAAAAGAAAGTCATCTATATTCACTTCGCTCGGTTTCATGAATATATAGTGCACATTTCCATCGCCTATATGACCAAACGTCAAGACTGTACCACCCGTGTAGTTTTCTTTGCATAACTTAGTAGATTTTTTAATGAATTCTGGAATAGAAGAAACTGGAACTGAAATATCAAAAGTTAGTCCGCCACCATGCAGTCTATATACTTCTGGCAACATCTCTCTCATGCGCCAAAGTTGAGCTGCTTGCAATTCACTAGAAGCAACAACAGCATCAACAACATTACCATCATTTACAGTATTTTCGAATGTTTTTTCTAGTAGATCGCGCAATCCTGCGTCTCTTCTACTAGATGTTAACTCGACCAAAGCAAAATGCTGGTATTTTTCACTAAATGGGTCGGATAAATCAGTATGCATTTCTAGAATATCAATGCAAGACCTATCCATATACTCGAACGCAGTGATATTATCACCTGTAACCTCGCGTAAAGATGAAAGGAGATTTGGAGCCGCATCAAGAGATGACAGTGCAACCAAGGATGTAACCTTATCGGACGGTAATGGAAATAGTTTAAGTACAGCTTTAGTTATAATGCCTAGAGTGCCCTCTGACCCTAAAAATAATTGCTTTAAGTCATAACCAGTGTTGTCTTTCCTAAGTCTGCGTAAACTGTCATATATTTTTCCATCAGGTAGAACCACTTCTAGGCCAAGAACCAACTCTTTAGCGTTGCCGTATCTTAGCACAGCAGTACCGCCAGCGTTAGTGGATAAGTTGCCACCTATTTGGCAAGTACCTTCAGCCCCTAAGCTTAGAGGAAAAAGCCTGTCTGCAGCTTTTGCAGCATCTTGCACGTCAGACAATATACATCCTGCTTCAACCGTCATAGTGTAATTAACAGGGTCAATATCACAAACTGTATTCATTTTCTCCATTGATACCACTATCTCCAAGCCAGATTGGCTAGGCACACTGCCGCCGACTAGTCCTGTGTTGCCTCCCTGTGGAACGATTCCGATATTATTCTTATTGCATAATGTAACAATATCAGAAACTACTCGGGTACTGGTTGGCTTTAATACTATTGGTGTAATGCCACTATATTGACCCCAGAAATCTCGGACGTAGGGCTCTATTTGTTCAATTCGATCAACATAGTTATTTACACCTACAATAAGCTTTAGGCATTCAAGAATGTCAGAATTAATTTTTTGCATTAATTATATTTTTCATGTTTAACAAATTCTTAATATAGAATACACTATTGATAAATTTTCACCCATTAAGTTTCAAATCCTTGCAACACGTTAATCATGTTGGTGCCAATATCATCCACAGCGTATCCCCCCTCCATGACAAACAATGCTGGCATTCCAAGACTAGCGATACTTTTCCCATAATCAAAAAAGTCTTCACTCTCTAACTTAAAAAAAGAAATAGGATCATCTTTAAAGGTGTCTGATCCAAGCGAAACTATTAATTTGTCAGGGTTATAGTTTCTGATAATTTCTATTGCTGAATTTAATGCCTCTTTCCAAACAGAGTAACCTGTGTTGGGTGGTAATGGGTAGTTAAAATTAAAACCTTCTCCATCACCATATCCTATCTCCTCTTCGTAACCACTAAAATATGGAAATGCGTTCTGTGGCTCACCATGAATTGAACATACCATCACATCATTTCTATTGTAAAAAATTGACTGAGTGCCGTTACAGTGATGAAAATCCACATCCAGAATGGCTACCCTAGATGAACCATTATCTAAAAAATATTGACAAGCAACTGCAGCATTGTTTATGAAGCAATAGCCCCCAAACATGTCACGAGTTGCATGATGTCCTGGAGGCCTACAAATAGAAAAAGATGAACAACCTTTATCAATCATAAGATGCGCCCCAGTCAGTGCTACATTGGCAGAATCTAATGAAGCTTCCCATGTACCTTTACATATAGATGTGTCTGAAGATAAGCAGTAATAGCCCAGCTTTGCATCAATATCATTCGGTGGTAATGAATTATTGTCTCCTCGAGATGGCCAACACCAGGCAATCGCCTCTCCACTATTACCTGCCATTTGCCATTCCATATAGCACGACTGGATAAAGTCTAAATACTTAGAGTCGTGCACTTTGAGTAACGGGGCCATACCAAAATCAAGGGGTCCGAGAACTTTCCCCATGTTGCGTTTGTTGAACTCCTCTAATACATATTCAGCTCGCTGAGGTATCTCAAAAGGTGTAACTAGCTCACCACCACACAACTCTGTTTTTGAATTCCTTAATTTATGTTTTGGACTGTAAATTGCTTGCACGAAATAAATTTATTTTAAGCTCTCTAAGATTTCATCAACCATTTCCATGGAGGTTTCAGGATTCAGAAACGCAAAGCGCAACACAGGCTTATCGTCTGAAACTGACGGCACAACAAAACAAAGTTGGTTCATAAGTTGCTCTTTTGACCAAGCCATATAATCCTCCCATACCCATCCAGAACGTTCGAAAACAACTATAGAAAGGACTGGATACATGAACAGTTTCAGATAAGATAGCTCTTTTATCTTATCCGAAGCATAATTAGCTATCTTTATAGAGTGTTCAACTGATTCTCTGTATGCTTTAACACCATAAATTGATAAAGAAAACCATAAAGGTAAACCTCGAGCTCTTCTAGTTAGATGAAAAGCAAAGTCAGATGGATTGCCGCCCTCTTCATTCTCATGTAGCACGTCTAAATAACTAGCTTTTTGAGAATGTGCCTCTACAGCCAAAGATTTATCTCTATAAATAATAGCTGCACAATCCACTGGAGAAAATAACCACTTATGAGGATCTACTATGAATGAATTTGCTTTCTCTATGCCTTTGTATAAATGGCGAATCTTATTCGATAATAAACCCGCCCCTCCGTAAGCTCCATCGACATGTAACCAGTAATTATTTTGCTTAGCATACGATGCAATACTATCAACATCATCTATTACTCCAAGATTAGTTGTTCCAACAGTTGCAACTACTGCAAAAACCGTAAGGTTTGAGTATTTACTGCTCGAGTTAAGCTCCTTACTAATACTATCAGCATCTAGTTGATATTTATCATTAGAAGGCACAACTATAACTTCGCAGTCCATCACCTTAGCAACGCTTTTAACAGAGGAGTGTGTTTGATCAGAGCAAATAATAGCAAGCTTTAGATTGTTGGATGGATTAGACTTACGGAACTCTTCTCTTGCCACAACCAAGGCTGAGAGGTTGCCATTGGTACCACCTGATATAAAGCAACCACCAGCAGTTTCTGGAAAACCAACCAAATCTGCGATCCATCTGAGTACCTGATTTTCAGCCCATACCGCTCCACTAGATTCCTGCCAAGACTCTCCCCGAAGTGACCCTGCGGAAACAACTAGATCAAATATCATAGATGCTTTTGTTGGTGCTGCAGGAATAAATGATAAGTTTCTTGGGGAATCAACGGAAATAATACTCTTCTCTAAAACATTTTTATATTGATCAAAAACGATATCAATGGAATTTCCAAGTTCATTTATGAGACAGGGTGCATTTTTTTCAAAAAACCCGATTGATTTTGGATAATCTAATGTTGGTGGGTCATAACTAAAACGCTCAATTGTGTGTGACAACACATTAAGAAGTATTTTTGAAGCTTGCTCATCAAACTTATGCATTTCGGTTTATTTAATTGTTAACCTGCGATAGTCTTTATTTCTAAAAAGTCTTCAAATCCAAATTCACCCCACTCTCTTCCATTGCCAGACTGCTTATATCCGCCAAATGGACAATCATAACCCTGACCTTTGCTATTAATACTGACCATGCCAGCTTTCATCTTATGTGCAATTTTATGGGCTTCTACGTTATCTCCAGATATGTATGCTGCCAGGCCATAAGGTGTATCGTTTGCCATATCAACTGCATCATCAATATCTTTGAATGCCTGTACACAAAGTACAGGGCCAAATATCTCTTCTTTGACAATACGCATATTGTCAGTCAAGTTAGCAAAAATAGTCGGCTTTGTAAAGTTTCCGACCTCTAGGCCTTTAGGTTTCCCTGGCCCTCCAAAAACAATTTCTGCGCCCTCCTTAATTCCTGACTTAATATAGTTTTGAACCCTATCAAAATGCATCTTACTTACGATTGGTCCAATCCTGACATTTTCATCGTTTGGATCACCAACTATCATTGATGGGGCGTAATGCTTTGCAATATCAATTGCCTCTTCGTAACGAGATTCAGGCACAAGCATCCTAGTTGGAGCATTGCATGATTGACCAGTATTTCTGAAACAATGGTCAACACCCTTCTCAACAGCCGTTTTAAAATTGCTATGGTCCAAAATAATATTTGGTGATTTACCTCCTAACTCTAGGCAAACCCTTTTTACTGTTTCAGCTGCGGACTTACTTACAGCTATACCTGCAGCAGTGGAACCTGTGAATGAAACCATATCGATGTCGGGATGGCCAGAAATAGCTGCCCCAACCTCAGGACCCAAACCATCTACAAGATTGAATACCCCTTTAGGATATCCAGACTCATCCATCATTTCTGCGAACAAGTGGCTTGATAGTGGTGCAATTTCGCTAGGCTTTAAAACCATAGTGCAGCCTGTTGCAAGTGCTGGAGCAACTTTACAAGCTATCTGATTTATCGGCCAGTTCCATGGTGTAATAAATCCGCAAACTCCGACAGGCTCTCTGTATATTCTGCCTGTCTTAAGTTGCTCTTCAAATGTGTATATTTTTAGCGCATCAATCGTAGCTTTTATATGGCCATTTCCACAGTCTGTTTGAGCATCTCTTGAAAACATTATAGGAGATCCCATCTCCACAGATATAGCTTGCGCCATCTCCTCATATCTGTCCATGTACACCTCAAGGAGTCGTTCTAGTAGCTTTAAACGTTCATCCTTGCTTGTTTGACTAAACTCTTTGAAGGCAGATTTTGCAGCAAATACAGCTTTGTCAATGTCTACCCTTGAGCCAAGGTTTATCGTAGCTATTGGTTTCTCAGTCGCAGGATTTATCACCTCGCAACTATTTTCAATGGATGGGTCAACCCATTCACCATTTATATAATACTGTGTAAGATCTATCATAATACTTTCCTTAAATTTTGAATAACTCATAGTCTATCTAAGAGGGCATAGTACGCCATCCCTATCTTCATACTTGGACCTCTAAATGTTTTTCCGCCTGGAAAACTTAGAGCTGGTATTCTTGCCATTGTATCAAACAAATCCCCATCATTGGTTAACTTATCAGCTATAAGTTTTCCACTATAACTAGCCAAAGAAACTCCTTGACCTGAATAGCCTTGAGCAGCTAGAATCTTACCTTTGCTTAGCTCTCTAAACACTGGTAATCGATTAAGAGTAATTGCTAATTTTCCACCCCATGCATAGTCGATTTTAATTGAACTTAAAAATGGGTAAATGTGTTTCATTGGTTTGGTAACAATAGGACAGATATTTTCAGATAGTATTCGTGAATAGTTCTCACCACCACCAAAAAGCAACCTCTTGTCTGCGCTCAAACGAAAATAATTAACAACAAATCTCGAGTCAGCGAAAGCAACATCATTAGGATTGATTCTAGCTATGGTTTCATCATCCAGAATCTCTGTTGCTACCATGTAATTATTCATTGGTAATATCTTTGATGTTAGCTGCTTTTCAAGTTCATCTAGGTAACCATTACATGCCAACACCAACCTCCCAGCTGACACCTCTCCATCTTTGGTCTTTACCTTTACTCCACTACCGTCAGTTGTATATTCCAAAACACGAGAATTCTCAAAAATTAATGCGCCCTCAGATTTTGCTACTGAAGCAATTCCTAGTGCATAATTTAGTGGATGCAAGTGAGCGTCACCTTTGTTAAATGATCCTCCAAAGTATGTGTCAGACCCACACAAGTCAAACATTTCATGCTTATCTAAATACTCAATTTCAGAGTAGTTATAGTGTTTATTTAAATGCTCAACATAGCGCTTGGATTCATCACAATATTTTTGCTTATGATTTGGGTGAGCTATACCATATTTATAATCACAATCAATGCCGTATTCATCAACTAAAGACTTCGCATGATGTTTTGCATTTTCACCGATTTTCCATAATGCAACAGCTTGATCCTTACCTAGCTTTTTCTCTAGATACATCTGGTCCTTACGCATACCGCCAGAAGACTGTCCGCCATTTGCGCCCGAAGCTCCTGAAGCAATATTATTGGCCTCTAAAAGTATTACCGATATACCTTTTTTAGCCAGGTATAGTGCGGTAGATAAGCCCGTATAGCCTCCGCCAATGATACAAATATCAGCATATAACTCATTCTTCAGCTGTGGAAAACTTAATATTTGATTTTGACTTTCTCTATAGTAGGACTGCACTTATAGTTTTTCCATTCTAACTTATAGCTTTAGCAGTTTGATCTAAACTTTTCCAGGCCTTCTCAACCATCTCATCTATTTCACTGTTATTTATTATTAAAGGAGGACAAATAATCATTTTGTCACCTACTGCTCTCATAACTATCCCATTCTCAAAACAAAAATCTCTACATATACCAGTTACCCTTGAGCCATCATTGAAACGCTTAAAGTTTTCTTTATTTTCAACAATTTCTAGAGCTCCAAGCATACCTACACTCCTAGATTCCCCTACTAAAGGGTGATCAGACAACTCTCTCCATCTCTCACTCAGGTATGGAATAGTGTTATTTTTTACTTGATCGACAATATTGGTTTGCTGCATAAGCTTAATATTTGCAACTGCAACAGCTGCACAGGTTGGATGGCCTGAATATGTAAATCCATGCTCGAATTCATCATCATAGGTACATAAAACTTCATTTACGCGGTCAGAGACCATAAGGCCTCCTATTGGGAGGTATCCAGAGGATAACCCTTTTGCTATCGGCATTAGGTCAGCTTCAATATTGTAATAATCAGACCCAAACCATTCACCTGTTCTTCCAAATCCACAAATAACTTCATCAGCTACTATCAATATATCACGCTCTTTACATATCCTACTAATTTCAGGCCAATAATTTTCTGGTGGTATTATTACCCCTCCTGCTCCTTGAATTGGCTCTGCTATGAAAGCTGCCACTCTACCTTCTCCAAGTTCATCAATTTTATCCTCTAGATCTTGTGCTACTTTTCTGCCAAACTCTATAGGGTTAACTTGGCCACCTTTTTCTACACATGCGCCAAAAATATCTGGTTGACTTATGTGCACAATGTCTGGTATCGGCAACCCCCCCTGTTTATGCATCCTTTCCATGCCACCTAAACTTGCTCCAGCCATGGTAGAGCCGTGGTATGCGTTATTTCTACTTATAATAATCTTTTTCTCCGGCTTACCTTGCACTGCCCAAAAATGCCTCACCATTCTAACCATCGTGTCGTTAGCCTCAGAACCGCCACTTGTAAAAAAAACTTGGTTAATGTGTTTTGGTGAAACCTCAGAGATTAGTTTTGATAATTCAACTGCTGGGGGGTGAGTTGTTCCAAAAAATAAATTATAAAATGGTAGTTGCTGCATTTGCTTATTCGCTGCCTCAATAAGAGATTGTTGTCCATATCCCATATTCACACACCAAAGACCAGACATAGCATCTAATATTTTTTGTCCCTCGCTGTTGTAAATATAAACACCAGCAGATTTTTCAATAACATGAACCGACTTAGATTTACTAAATTCACCAAAATTTGAGAATGGATGAAGATGATGCTTGGCATCTAGTTTCTGCATTTCTATAGTTGATTGTTTCATAATGGGCCCTTAGATTATTGGTTAATATGTTTTGTGATCACAATATAATGATATATCTGTTTATCTAATAATGCAATATCTGTTTGTAAATTAATTAAAAATAGAGTCGTTTAATAGGCCCATACCTTCTGATATGTCGCTATGAATTGAATCATAAAGAGCCTTATGGTTCTGACCAATTATGGCTTTTAACGCGGCCTTATGGTAGTCATGTATTGTATTTGTCCCAACAATACCAGCGACTACTCTCATGAAGGGTGAAAATTGCAACCACAAACTATTAATCATTGGGAAAATTACAGGCGAGTTAGCGCTTTGATAAATACCAAAATGGAACAATCTGTTGTACTTAATGTAGCCGCCTATATTTCCTGTTTCTAGGCATAAATCCAGCTGCTTGTCTATTTCATCTAATTGTTTAATTTTCTTCCTGTCTATTAACTTTAAGGACTGTGATGCAATTTTAGGCTCTAGCTGTAGGCGTGCATA
>Ga0315324_10000111_pt1 | contig 31946 bp, 20 predicted proteins | sample M150021515metaG_FD_203919 | JGI IMG/M metagenome (GOLD analysis project Ga0315324, IMG submission 203919) | Ammonia-oxidizing marine archaeal communities from Monterey Bay, California, United States - M1 500m 21515 | ecosystem: Environmental > Aquatic > Marine > Intertidal zone | place: USA...
TCCACCCGGTAAGTCCACCTCGACAGATATGACCTCTGATGGAGAAGGGACCAATGATATGTAATGCACCAAATCCGCTTCAAACCCAGGGCCGCTCAAGATTGCATTACCGGTTTTGTCAAAGCCTTCAATGAACAGAGATACCTGCTGGCCGTGTGAATTGAATGTATCATCATATCGAGCGTGAAATACATCACTCTCCCCTTCCCTGATAAGTGGCCTTTCACCATATTCCTCTAGTTGAGGAATACTATCCCCATTATCGTGCAGAGCTTCGACCCACCACCTCAGACGCAAACTTCCAAGGTCAAGACCATCGCTGTCGACACCATCGGTGATAGTCACATTGAACAATTGTTGGCCAGAGGGTTGGATTCTTTCACCAAGGGGTGCATTAGCTTGGAAACCTGGTTTTGTCGCATCGATGTAGAAAGTTAGTGATGCAAGTCCGGGCGCAGTTGAATCATATGGCCCAAAGAGTTGGGCTGCGATGGTAAATCCACCGTAGTGATTGGTATTAGGGGCAAATACCTCAATGGAGTAAGTACCGTTGGAATCGACCGTTGTATTCGCATCGATATTCACTAATTCAATGAGAACTTCACCTGGGAGTGGGTGGCTGGATTGATTGAGGAACCTTACAGCACCTCCGGCGCGCAGTAAATCACCACCTGCGACCCATTCGTCAGTATCGATCTGTGTGCTGCCCTCGGTTGGTTCACTCATATCCCAAACTGTGAAACTCGTAATCTCCATTCTACGTTCATGTTCTGTAGTCTGGCTTGAAAGCCTACTTGTGTGGAGCGAATCAATGGTCATCGCCTGAGCCTGCCAAACAACATCCTGTTCAGGCAACCATGCCCAACTGGCAGTGAGATCCCACGCCATAATACCGCTCTGGTTATTCAATGCCGTCCACGAACCACTGATATTGCTAACAAGTCCTGCAGGGTCATTGATCCATGTAGTGTCATTTTCAAGGGAATAGAAAAACGTTGGTTTACTGGCACTATTCTGAAGTTGAGGAATCAGAGCGAGCCACGATAAATTCGATAAGCCCTGATATGAGGTCACATCGATGCTCAAGGTTCGAGATTGGCCGTCGGGAACAATGGTCCCTCCGGGCAGTGTGATTGTTGAGATGGAAGGCGGGCGGTCACCCTGCCCCAACCACAGGTTGAGCAATTCCACCTTTCCGGCACTGCTTGAACTGACATTAATGACGATACTGACATTGCCAGCGCCATCTGGCGTGAGAAGTGAAAGATGTTGATTCAACTCACCAAGCAGGTCTGAATGAGGCGAGGGCCCGACTGCTGCAGTCCAGTTATATTCGATATCTATCTCATCGAGAACCAATGTGGCATTCGCACTCACTTTAAGCGGAATATCGACGAATTCATTGCCCCACGCATCGGTGAAACTTGGAATGGCATTACCGAGGTATGAATTCAAAGAGGCAGAGAAATCGGGGACTGTAGAAGCATTGCTGAGATTTCCGCTATGATTCCACTCCCAATTACCATCAGCACCAACATCGAGGGCTGCTGTTACATCATCGCTACCCTCGAAAATAACTACCAATTTTGGTCCATGGGTAGCATTATCCCTCGATGTGATGGTCAATCTTGAGCCATCGGGCTTGTTGGTATTTTCATCGCCAATGAGAATAATTCCATGATTGGTCACATTACCATTAACCCAATCCTGTACCAAATCAGTCAAGTTTTGATTATTGAAATCGAGCCAGTTGTACTCGAGATTAGCAGGACTGTCCGTATAACTTGCAACCAAAGGATCACGGTCGGTCGCGCCAGAGGCACCTGCGGACGTCCAAGAATAATCGCTGCCCGTGAGGTTGTCAATCGCTTTATTCCAGGTGACGCCTGCAGCTTGTGACACCGGTGCATTGTTCTCAAGTCCTTCCTCCCAATGTTTCAGTAAAGGATGTACTGAGTAGGTATGCTGGGTGCTCACAGGAGTTGTGGTCGAAGCCCGATTGACAACATCCTGCACATAGAATGAGAGATTGGCATCGAGAACTGTCGCCCCGGGCAATAGGCCTAGGTCGAACCAGTAAACTCCTCGATAAATATGCCAATTTACCCACTCTGTTTTGCCAACATGGGTGGCGCTTTGATTACCGTAGTTGCAATCTGCGTGAGTCGTGTTACCATAGTTTGGGTGTGGTTGATGTAAGTAGGAATCACGTACATCACTACCAGAGATAGTCAGTTCGCTCAATGTCGAGAACTGCATTGATGCAGAGGTTATTGTGGCATTGATTGGCAAACGGATGTGGTAACTCGAATTATTGCCGGTAGACATGTTTAGCCCGGCCCGCTTATATCCGTTTGAAAACTCATCGAGATGCCCATAGGTGCCATTCCCTGGACCGCCCCAAAACCAATCCATATCGCCGTCATCCCCAATGTCTAGCCCGATGGATTCTGGCCTTTCGCCACTTGAATTGGCAAGGCCTCTGATGTCGAGTGCTGCAGTCGTGATCACCGAACTAGCACCGATGCTAATGTTGGTGCTAGAATCATACCCCGGCCCATTGAAATCCAGCATAATCGAGACCTGTGAGCCCGAATTGCCGAAATGTGTGGTTGAGCCTGCATTGGCCTGAAACACCGGAAATGACCCCAGCAACAACAGTGCAAGCAGCAGTGCACGGCCCTTCATAATTTGAAATAATCGCATCTTACCAAAGAGATTTGTGGTTACACCCAAGTGCTAATAGCCCTAAATCATTCAAATGTCCACTACTTTACAGACCTATTCTTCACTACTCATTGATTTGATGTGTTCTTCTCTACCTTTGAATGGAGTGATTTGTCCAATCCAAGCAATTGTGAAAATTAAACCGATTTGAATCAACATTCTAACAAAATGCCAGATGTCATCAAATCGAGTTCCATTCAAGGGAATATCATTGTACCACATATTGAAATTCGCCCAATACAATGCTACAAGCATCGAAGCTATTCCAACCGAAGCCAATGAACGTGTCCTTGGAATAATCAATAATAAGCCAAGTGTGACTTCAAAAAGTCCACTAAGCAATACCCAGAATCTAGCCGACTGCAGAATCTCAGGCACAATCGGCTCATACAGAGAAGGGTGGATGAAGTGATCTATTCCAATAAGCATGAAAGCAAGGCCGAAGCCTGAACCAAGAATATCACGCAATGTGAATCGGATTGACACAACTTGTCGAAAGCGACTTGAGACATAAAGGGATGTTAATTCGTAGAACTCATTCGGTTTTTAAAAATAAAAAAAGCCCCGCCCAGAACCGAAGTTCTGAGAGGGGCAACATCCCGCAAAACGGGTAACAGCAATTCAAAATTGCATCCTTAGTTCAAAGGTGCTCGATTCCTGTCTTGCTTACGTTAGCCTTCTTGATCTTATCAGGAAGCCACGCTGGGCCGTTTGCTGGCTTGTCTACAGTGTCAATGCGTCCGGTGAAGACGTGGACTCTCTTGGTTCCACGTTCACGTAGTCGTATGTCTGTGTGTCCGCGTGTAGCTGCTTTTAGTGCCGCTCCACGTGGTTGTCTGCTTGCAAAAACTTGGCTTGTATCCTTTCCGCTCTTCATCAGAACGAAGTATTTCTTTTCACCCATGTGTTATACCTCAACCAAACTACGGACCACTCAGGGTTATAACCTTTCCTCCGTATAACCGCTATACTGCGCTACATATCGCACGCAGTAGACCTTTTCGAGGAGCATATTAGAGCAGTATATCGAATGGTAACACATTCAAATTTCGGCTCCAGCAAGAGTTTTGGAATCGGTCACTCCGGGAACTTGACGAATAATATCAACTACGGTTTGAGCAATTATCCCTAAGGACTCTGCTTCTAGTTTGACAATAATGTCATAGTCTCCAAAAAGAAGGGTTGTGTCTACAACATTCTCAATATTCTTGATCATCTGAAATGCCTCATACTCATTCCCTGGTGAAACATTGACTAGAACATATCCAACTGCCATATTGGGGCCAATCGACCAAACATGATGAAGGCTGTGTTCACCTTATGTCTTCTAAGCTGGAACGGTATTGCTCCCATTGCTCTTCTTCCCAGTCATCTGGTCGAGGGCCATCAAGCCAATCCAAAAATTCCGCCATACTCCATCCATCTGGAATTCTTTCATCACGTTCAGGTTCCGTTTGTTCCAAATGCCAATTTTCAACATCTTTTCTGGCTTTCCCTCGCGTACGCGCGCGCAAAGTCACTATAGTGATAACCAAAATCAGTAAGAATACAGTTCCTAAGTAGAACAAAATAGGGGATTCAGTTGCTTCATTTGACTCACCCTCTACCCCCTCACAATCATCTAAACAGTCTATTGGTTGAGCGATGAAAACAACTGATGAATGATTCACGACATTACCGCTCCAATCAATACAAGAAATTTCGATTGAAACATTACCGTAAATGTCCGCTGGCGGTAGCCAAGATGTGGCCCATATTCCTGCACCCTCGTAGTCGGTTACAGCACTATCTGGCCGCGAATAAATAGTTGTACCATTTTGTAAATAATTCACACCACAATCTGCATCAATACCATCTGCATCTTCCATTTCCACTAATATCTCTAAGAGCGAATAATGAGAAATATTTGCAGCATGTTCAACTTCGATTGCAGGAGGTGAATGCATGAATTCGAAGTGTAGGTATGATACTGATACTATTTCATCAATATCAACAACTCTCACTCCCAGAGAGCCTTCACCAGGAACAAACGATGAATCAAGTTGAACTCGGTAGTAGAATGATTCGCTTTGTCCAGCAATGTCATTGCCACAAGGTGTTGGTGCCTGCGAAAGCGCTACTACAGTCCATCCATGTTGTTCCAAATTCACTGTGACCGTAGACAACGGCCTTGACGAATGAACCCTAACCGCCGCATCTGCTGTCTGACCAAACATCAATTCCTCTATTTCCTCGCCATTTTGGCACAAGACCATCGAAAGTATTTCCGGGGGGCTAAGCAGTATTGGCGTTTCCAAATGTGAAGAGTTAATGGCGCCATTAGCTCCAGTAACTGTAACATCGATTACTAAATTACCACCCTCTATACTCTGTGGAGTATAAAGCGGAATTATTGCAACTCCTAATTCGAAATTCAACGGGACAGTGTAACTACTTTGGCCAGGCCAGTTGATTGTGATATCCCCGTAGGTATGTTCCACAGAATCATCCAAGTCTGTGACATCGATTCTCAAATTTTCATCGCCGCCACCAAGTACATTCTCTACAGGGTTTCCTTCACTATCAATTATTGACATATTTACAATAGGGGCCTGATCTGAAACTTGGATAGTTCGCCGTATCAAGAAGTCCCCCTCTGAAGTTCTAAGTTCTAATGTAAATGGATCTAATGATGTAGCAGAAGGCATTGTGAATGAAGCGATGTAACAGTGTTGTTCAGGACTACTTCCTGAACGATATGATAGGCCATCGACTTGCCCTCTACTTGCTATGAATTGTGGCAATTGATTGTCAGGTTCATGGTCTGGATCTAAAACACAAGCCTTCAATGTCAACACATGGCCTCTTTTCACACCAGTTAATGGCTCGGACGTCAATATTGAAGCACCACCCCAATCAACACTATCGACACCTGAAACATATATTCCAAACCAGAAGGCTGGAGCATCTCTAATGAGGGCTATTTCTAAAGATGTAGAATTCGTACTAAGATTAGATTCGTCGCTAGCAATCACTACCAAATCTAGTGCCCCGAGTGGTACATCTACAGGTAGGTCGATTGTCGTCCACCATAAGTAACCGTCTTGACTACCAGTACTTTGCCAAAACCATTCTGTGCTATTATTCCCTGAACTTATTCTCCACGCTATATCAACTGAAGATACTGAACTATCATCACTAGATTCTACACTACATACGAATCTGTCACCTCTACTATATTGAGTAGAATCACAGAAAACATCTTCAATTACTGGTGCGGTATTGACCCAGAGAGTAATTTCGAAAATATTGTTGATGGTATTTCTTTCAGGATGTATAGGCGAAGTTGCTTCCCATCGAATCGCAAGATTATTCCAACCTTCACGGGATGTGTTCATTTGTAATGTCAAGATTTGACGGCTCCCATTCTGTGTACCATTTGGAAGCACAACGGATTGGTTTGCCAAGACTATACTGCCTAATTTATCCAAAATCTTGAGGTCACCGATTCCCTTTCCCGGTCCAATATTTTGAAGAGCTATTTCAATCTCAAAATATTGATTTACCGATACATTGTCTACTACACGTACATCGATTATCTCGACATCGTGCACAATATCGGCATATGGACTCATTTTTGGATCCCCTACCACTACACCCATCCAACTAGTCATAGTGTTTGCAGCAGCATAAGATTCAGCCAGATTATATCCACTAGAATAAGAAGAAAGTAAAACGCTAGGGGATGATACTGCAGTAAGATAAGGTTCGTAGACGTAACCTTTGATTCCACTTGCACCATCTTCAAGAATATCTGCGACAAGTGATTGCCCGTATGCAGTTTCCCAATTGAAAGAACGAGCACCTGTACTAACTGCGGTTTCCACAATTGAACCATTGACCCAAGCCATGTGTGGCCTAATCACTCGCAATACAGTTGAATCAATGAATAAAGAACCATCTGTTGATGTAGGGACAATATCCAATAAAATCCTAATTCTAAAAGAAGTCGCATCTTGATGTGGCCTAAACCTCATGGTTCTAGAATTCCAAGAAGTCGTGAAAGCCTGATTAGAGGATTGATTAGTGTTTAGCAGTGAGCCATTCACATCCAAAGAATCCACTTCAATATTGTATTCCCCATATACGTCTCCGGTTCGCTTACCATATCCATAAATGACCCATGCATGATTTGTAAAATTAGTTGGAATATTGTGAATCGTTTCGAGATAAGCAACACCTTGACCATTGCCAGAATACGCTGAACAATTAGTTACAATATCTCTATTCAATGCAGTAATAGAGCCGTTACTGAGTGCAGTATCCCAGATCATTAGATTGTCTATCATTCCTTCAAAGTATGAATTTCCGGCTCTATTAACTCCTAATTTGTATAAATCAAAATTGTTGATCGAACCATTTGGAAATGTATTGGTATTTACCAAAACACCATCCATGTATTGTCTCGTCTCTCCAGCATCATATACGGTTACTAAATGAGTCCAATGTTGTGGAGTTACATCTCCAAACACCTTTGATTGATTGTTATGTAATTTCCATTGACTATTCGAAATCATATGTTGGAAAGATTGGTTAGAACCCGCATTATCGTCTATTGCGAAGGTTGCAGCATAGGTTGTTTGATTCGAAATATTAGCCCACACCCATTGGCTAACAGTGAAATTCCCAAGCCAGTCATCCACATTGACTTTAGCATAATCATTAGTACCATCATACCACAAACAATTGCCATCAATGCAATTCCTCCAATTGGTTGAATCCATACCATATAACGAGAAATCGGTTCCATTAGATGCACTATCATTAGTTTGATTGCCTGAGCCTTCTTCAAAGTCCCAGTGATGGATTAGATTGTCTGACTGTGGTGTATAATCCCCAGCCACATAGAAAGCCGAAGATGGTATTGTGTTTTTACTCATGTTGGGGCCTTCCCAAGATAATAGCAATCCATGAGGTCCGCCACCTTGGAAAAACTCGACCCTAAAATCATGAGATCCTGCTGACAGATTCATTGCTACAGAATATTCCCTCATCCCGTGCATTGCATAATTTTGGATAGCGCTAACTCCATCAATCCACAATTCGGAACCATCATCGGAATTGAGGTACAGTGTCCAATTTCCTGTTTCTGGGATATCGATTAATCCACTGAATCTCGCACCCCAGTTATTCTTAAACCGGTCGTCAAGACCAGAATATGGATTATTCGATGAAGAGTATGCTAGGCTAGTTTCAGTACGGATGTGGTCGGGAACTCTATCGATCAAATCTGGCATCGTAGCCGAATTGAAACTGAGGCCTTCGTTATCGAAATATTCGGCATATATTCCTGGTAACAAATCCCCAGATTCCTGTGAACATTCAGTTAAAATTTGGGCCTCTAATGCTCCATTTCCACCTTGTTTTGTACTATTCTGATAGCCCCAACTAAATTCATCACCTGTTGAGACGGTTGGTGATGATGCGTTCCAGTATCTGGAACCACTAGACCAAGAAGCATCAGTGGTATCAAATCCCCCATTAGCCAGATAGTTTTTGTTCCAATTTCCATCATTGCTACCCCATGATGCATATCCGATTACATTGGTGATATTTGTAATAAATTCGGTTTCTTCATCAAAGTACACAGGGAGGTTCATTGTTCCGTTTAGTGTACTGTTTGCGGCATACAAGTCGTCGTTCCAAAACTTGTAACCTGAACTATTTCTATTTGTTGCCAAATCTAGAACATGGGTGCCTCTTGAGCCATACGAATTATTCGCCTTTTCAATCAATTCCAAAGCGGTATCAACCGTATATCCAGTTAATCTTGTGACAAGGAAAAACCCATATTCATCACGAGTGAATTCCTTCATTTCTTTACCGGCCAATGGCCCATAACCGTGATTGCCCCACCAATTAGAGTCGATATCCGCATCATAACTACCTCCTGTTAACGAGATTTCTTGGTCGAATGATGCCTTATTGCTACCACCATTTATTCTCAATGGAATTCCTTTGGAGGTAACAAGATAATTGATGTCGCTACCATTGTAATTAGCTAGCATTGCTCTAAATGGTTCTAGGAAAGAGGTGTTGAATTGCTCTCTATTGATTGTCTCACTTGTTGGATTGGATGAGTTGTCAAAAATGAATATCCGATCGACTGAAATGTTTCTTGCAGTAATAAATGCCCATCCAATGGTTCGGCTCGCTTCAGATTGGTTGTTAATCAATACTGCAACGTCGCTGTAATCGATAGCAGTTGATAGATTGAAGCCCCCTGGCATCGCTACAGAACGCAGAGGCGTTTCATTCCAAATATCGCTCGCCACACTGAATCCTTCGAAAAGAGACTCGGAAATTGTACTTTCTTCACTTGCGGGATTCGGAAGTTGTATACTCCCTAACATGAAAAGCGTGACCAAAATCAACGCTCTTCTAGGGGAGGCCATAACCTGTTCCGCGAGATTATCACACAAAGTCACTTCGATGGAATGTGTTAGTCAAATTACCACTATTCATACCCTTTTCGTCAATGTGTATATGAAGGTCGGCCCCCCCTTCTCAAAGCATGGCGGAATTGTATATGGCGCGAACTTGTCGCTGGGGAGTTCTTCGTGTGATTGGAGGCGACCTCCATTTGCAAGAGGCTGATGCAGTAATTACACCGGCAAATAATCGCCTTTCAGGAAGAGAGGGTATCGATGCCCTGATTCACAATGCTGCTGGTGAAGAATTACGAGGGTTTTGCCGTGAAATAAGTGTCGAGCAAAGAAAACTGAATCTACCTCCTTGCCCAGTGACAACCAATATAATTTCCAAACCTTACAATTTAGCGAAACAATTCAAAAAAATCATCCATGTTGTAAGTCCTGATTGTCGTAGGCCAAATCAAGATGAGTCACGTAGAACATTACTACCTGAAACATACAACAAACTGTTTGTTACTCTCAAGGAATTAAAGAAAGTTAAGACCATTGCTGCGCCTCCATTATCTATGGGTATATTCGCATATCCTCATCGTGAAGGTGCAAGATTAACCCTGGAATGCCTTCTTGGATTCTTGGATGGAGAGGAAGACCCTGGAATCACAGAATACAACTTGATTGTCAAAGAAAGGAATTTCATCAATAATATGAGAACTGTTTATCGTGAATCTGAAGATCAATTTCCCGGTACAGATATCACAATGGTTTGAGGTGTAAATAATGGTCGATCTGCCAAATTTGGTGGCTTCGGCTATTGAGAATGAGCGTTCTGGATTTTCTACTGCTGTTTTACTCTCAAATAACTCCCGTACAGTGCGTAAAATTAGAGAAGTGCTACCTCCAAAACTACGACTAATTACCCTAACATCCTCCGCAAAGGTGTCTGAAAATCTCAAAGAATCAGGAATTGATGTTGTAATTTTAGAAGAGTCATTATCTGCTCAAGGACTTTCTGTTTTGAATAATCTACATGACATTATTCTACAGGGTTTAGGTGAAGGACGATTCAAGTCAAATGATAAAATTCTTGCAATCCTTGGTGAACCTATGTATGGAGTTATTGTAATTGAAGCAAGTAATTTGACATCTAATCGACTTGCGATAGTGGCACAAGAGCATGATATCGATATTGAAATTCTAGCTAGGCTGATGGAATTAGCACGCCATATTGGCAGCAGGGGTCGTGAAGGCCATGCGGTCGGTGCATTGTTTGCAATCGGTTCGGTACCGAAACTAAGACGATATTCAACTGCGTTAGTATTGAATCCGTTCAAAGGACATTCTGATTCCAAGAGGAATCTTTCTGATTCGAAGAATCATGAAACCCTTGCTGAATTCGCTTGGTTAGATGGTGCGATTTTGTTTAATGCAAAAGGAATTGCAAGCGATGCTGGACGATATGTTCAGGTTCCATCCGGCATTACCCCCAAACCAGGAGAAGGCGGAAGACACCTTGCCGCTCGATCTATCAGCCACTTAGCAGATGCTGTGTCGATATGTGTTTCCTCGAGCGGTGTGATTACTTTGTATTCCAAAGGTAAAGAGAGATACCGCGTCAGGCTCTCCTGATGGCTTCATCCATTGTTATATCGCCACAAGCAACCATTTTTGCTAACTCGGTTGAAATAGTCAAATCGCCTGTACTTTTAATTCTAGATTGGCGTTGAATTTCTCTCAAATCACCATCTGTAGGCTCAATTTCTCTTATTTTGAAAACTCTATCTCCACCCTGCAACGCAATACGAGTTGCCGCTTGAATATGGGCTTTGGAACGAGACCCCGAACTCGTACTATGTTCGCTTACTTGTCTAGTTTCGATTCCAGCCAGTAACAATTGATTGATAATTCGGTCTCTAATCAATGGAGCACCATCTCCTATATTTACGCACATTCTTTGATGTGAAACTGCAGAGGATAACCCGGTGATGTGTTCTGTAAGCGTTTCAATGCTCTCTAATTGAGCACTTCCTACAACCATGCCATCAGCAAGCCATGCAAGTCCTGGCCGTGGCCCGGGGTCGATTCCAAACACTAACTGTATTACCGCTTCAAAACCACGTGATGCTTGGATTGCCCTCTCTACTGCAATCTCAAGGTTTTCTTCCATAGCAGGAATCTCTCCTTCCATGACTTCTTCAGGTGAAGTAAGTAGAACTCCATCCCAATTGTCGTCAGGATTAAGCATGACAAAATTACATTCTCGCCGTTTCAATTCTCGCATCAAATGGAAAGAAAGGCGGAAATCCGTAGTCCTAACTGCTATTCGGCGCACATACCCTCCAGGACCTAATCACGCTTCAACGTGACGCGTAAACATAGATATCATCAAAAGCATTTGACAAATATTCTCTATTGTGTCAAGTCAATATGAGAGAGAACTTCGAGCAGTCCTTGCAGGTCTTCCAAAAGGGGTTGATGCTGTAACAAGATCTTGTGACCCCGTTACAAAAGCTAAGGCTATGCAAGTTATTGAAAGACCATTTTTGGTAGTCAGGGCTGCTGGTTCGGGAATGGAAGGTAGTGGTGATTTATTGGCACTTCGCGGAGATATTTGTTTCCCAATTGAAGTAAAATCATCAAAAAAACCCAAACTATACCTCTCAGGACGCACATGGGATCAATATCAATCCATGATTTACGAAGGTAAGAGATGTGAGTTAATGCCCTTATACGCTTACAGATTAAAAGGTGTACGAGGCGATTCTTGGCGGATATTTCGTGTAGATGTTGGTCGACTAAGTGGGCGATTAGGAATACTAACTAGGAGAATACCCGAACTTCCACTTACTCGTAATGGTAAGCCATTCCTAGATTGGGAACAAGGTATGCCTCTGCACCAATTTATCTCATTGGTCTGTAGAAAATCCACCACCTCTACTCTTGAATCATTAGATAATCGAATAAAAAACTTCGACCTTAGTAAAGAAGAAAGTAATGATGAATCATCACAAATGCGAATCACAGATATGGTGCCCCGATAAGGAACACCATTACCAATAACAACAGTAGGGAAGACAAAGTCGATGCCTTGCGAGTCACATGCTCAACCCACAATGGATGGAGTTTGTACAACCCTGTCTTCTTCCCAATATTACGGAGGCCGGACATCATTCCATGGACGATGTCTTTGAACAAATGCCCCCCATCGAATGGAATCATTGGGAATAAATTAGTAAATCCAAGAAGGATATTTACCCAAATCAACCAAAATAACAGATTAACAAGGAACAAAAGTCCGCTAAGGCCTATCAGTGAAGATAACCATCCATCGCCCGCATCAAGCATGTCCTCCTGTGCAGGATGAATGGCAACACCTTGGTTCTCGAATGGCGTAATTAGAATATTCAATATGTCACTTGGTACACTTATTGCGTAGCCAATTGCACTTGTTTCGAAGTCGGGATGAGTCCAACCTGCTAGGCGGTCAACTCCAGCCGTACCACCTGCAAGAGCTTGAACACCAAGGAATGCATCACCTTCTTCAATGCCCATAGATTCTAACGTCTCTACATTCCAACCTAGATCGATATAATATGCATACTTGTCAGTAAGATTTACTTCAATAATCTCTTGACTTCCATTGTTATACCGTATGATTTCCATTGGTACGGTTTGGCCCGCTGTAAGGCCATCCATCACGTTTACAAAGTCTTGAGTATCATCAATTTCTGAACCATTGATTGCAATAATCACATCCCATGGTTCTAATCCTGCTTCTGCAGCACCGGATTCAACGATAATTTTGCTGGAATGGACTCCGGAATCTGCCGGTTCAAATTGACCTGCAACCTGTCCTAAAATAATCATTAAAATCAATGCCGCAAAAATGTTGGTAGCTGGCCCTGCAGCAAACATTCTCTGTCTTTCTCGACGGGGCGAATTGCTAATCTCTGAATATTCAGGTTCTGCAAATGCCCCCATTGGAAGCGGGCCAAGCATTAGTAATCCAAAATTACGCACACGCATCCCATGCGCTCTCGCTTGAATGCCATGTCCAAATTCATGTATTACTAGACAAATAACGAATGCCAAAACACCCCATCCCAGTGGAATTATGGGGCTTATTCCTGGGATGGCCACTAATTCTGAAAGGGGGCGTGGCTCTGCTTGATTACCCATGATAATCATTGAAATGATTGCAAGAATAATGACTCCTGAAACGATGAACATTGCGCCCCAGCATACCCAAAGCGACACTTCACCATAAGCGCGCCAGAATCTTCGGGGCTTTGAGATGTATTCCAATGTCTTCTTGCCTTTAGAAGTGCGTAGCATCAGCACCATACCAAAGAAGATACGAGATGCATTCCATTCGTCTAGCTTCCCATTTCTCTCCCAGTATTTGAGGAGAAAATACCACGCTATGACCACTATTAGGAAGAGTTTCCAATCCGCCTCGATAGCGAGAAAGCCGCTTCCCATACCCTGCCTAATAATCGATTACACTTCAATCCCCTGTCGTGTGGTTCTTGAAGGGGGTCCGCTTGGCATTACTATGGACGCAACCGAACGCGAAGTCCGAGTGTGGATTGAGCAGGCGTTTGGTGAGGATGCTGTTAACCTCTCAATTTGGATAGAGGAAGAGGAAATGGTCCAAGTTTTATTTCGTCTTCCAGATAAAGTTGTTATCTCTGATTTGTCTTGGGAAGATGACGTCATAGTAGAAGAATCATCACTAATCATCAATCTCTCAAATTGGCAACCGGGGTCGATTCAAACTCGTCGAATGCCGGACGGATTGGTACGATTTAGACATCGTTCTAATGAGATAATGTTGGCGGCCCAAGTTCGTTCTGCAGAATGGGCCGGCTCTCTATTAGAAGAGTGGTTAATGGATATGCGAGGGGACGCAAACAAGCCACGTGGAAGACAACGTCGTATTTCGGATTTGAAGAGAAGACGTGATATGGTTGCACGTTTGCTAAACCAAGCCGATTTAACTTCGATTAAAGATGAGATTACTACAGCAGAAAATCGGCTTGCTAGCGCTGACGACCGCTTATCTGGTCGGCGAGCATAATTATTCTTCTTCATAGGATTTGAAGTCAAACTCAATCTCCGTAGTTTTTTGAGCAATTGCACTTTCACGCTCTGCTTCAATAACTTCAGGGGAATTGCGCAAGACTTTGTTGATTAGTGGCTCTATCAACATTGGAGTGGCCAGAACTGCACCAATGAATAGAATTAGGAATATGAAAGATGAACCTGGAACTTGACTTACACCAGGGGAGTCGCCCCCGCTAACCATTAATTTGACAGTTCCCAACCATGGGATTTCTGCACCGGATATTCCGATGACCCAATCCTTTTGCACCGGCTTAATCATGCCGCTATGCAACGAATTCAACCCTCGGGCGAATTCAAAAACCCCTTGGTCATCATTACAATCATTGTTATCTCCAAGAGTGATAAATCCTGGATTGGACGGAGTGAAATTTTCAACACTAAACCACCCTGAGCCATGCTGTGCTGCCACTCCACCACAAGCATACTTCCCTGTTTCATTGCCATCGAAGATTAAGTTGATAGATTCAACATCTACTTGATTTGAACCGGGAACGGTCCACGAGGTAATGCATTCATCTTGCCATAGAACAACATCCGCAGAACACTCTCCTTCTTCATTAGTAGGTGTTGATTGTCCAATTTCTACCTTGAATAAAGCACGATGAATAATTGGAGTACTGTCGCTTTCTCCATTTCGTTCATAGATAATTACATCACCTTCCATGCCTAATGACTCGTAACCAAAATGTTGTGATTCGGAGTCTGTTGCTTCTGCAAAGGTGATGATGATATTACTATCTGGTGAGTGAACTAAAACTAGATCTCCAGCATCTATTGTTCCAACCTCTCCACTAGAATCATGTTGCATTGAATTGGACTCCACCACAACCAGTGGTGGCATTGAGCCGGTATGGGCCCACATTGCTAGGACGAGAAGTGCTATCATTCCTGCCGCGAGAATAATCTCTCGAACAAGTGTACGCATCGGATCGGAATCTCCCATCTTTACAACCCAGTAGTCAACGCTTCTTCAATCCCTTCTCTTGAAGGAAGGAAGACCATGCTTCTTGATGGCCGCCACCAAGAATGCGGGCGGCTTCGTCCCCATTCGCCTTTAACTTGCGAAGTTCGGAGGTGGAATTAGTTCCCATAATAGCATGTAGAGATTTTGCACGCGCATTGAGATTCAAGAATGCTGGCGCTGATATTGCAAGGCCGATTATTCCAATTACGATTAATACAATTGAAGTTCCAGTATATTCTTGGAACTGTTCATTATCTTGAAGAAACATCAACTGCGTTGCAGACATTACAGTAAGTAATGAAGATGCAAAGGTCCCAGTTCCTGAAATTCTAAGTTGATTGCCGTGTTGATTGTTCCACCAGCCCATAGGTCTCACCTGCTTAGCGAACTGCGCTCTCGTTATTCCCATTTGCTATTTTTGTCGAGTTGACGCGATGGAGAATCGTTCAAATGTAAAGAACCCGCGTGGGCCAAAGGCCCACAGTGGTAACAGGTGACATAAAGATGAAAAAATCTCTTTTTTTAACTGCAATATTCATGTTATCTGTACTGTCGCCAGTCGCTTTAGCAGATGTTACTGAGACGCAATTCCAAGATGGTTCAACATCCTATACACATACATTCTCCGGTACTGGAAGTGGCTTTGCTGGAAACCTCACATTCCCATATGGAGCAGAGGTGATTTCAGCATCGTTTGATATCACTGGACAACCCTCTTCAACAACATGGGGTAATTTGTCTACAAATGCTGACTTCGGGGGAGTTGGAAGTGCTACATGGAAAGGCATCCCCCCTGGCTTTGGATATGGATCTAGAAGTAACCTTGAAGTTGGAAATGACCAAGTGGGATTACTTGGAAACCCGACAATTGCAATCAATGGAATGGACCTTTCAGCAGATGCTACCTCAACAGAAACGATCAACAACACTGGTGGCTTTGCCGCAAATGGAGATCAAGGGTTCATCGGAAGTACTAGCCAATTAACACCTGTACCATTGTTGAATTCGAGCTCAAATTACAGAGGATTTGTCATCGTACACGGTGATGAATATCATTCTGCGACATACTCTAGTTCTTCGGTGTACTCCACCCCTATTATCAAACGATACAATATGACTAGTGGCAATTACTTAGGAACTGCATCGGTTAACTCTGGTCTTTGCAGTAACTCTCAGCCATTGTACAGCACATATGATGCAACAAGTGATGGAAACGGAAATGTATGGTCCGTTGGATACAGTTATCGTGAACTTGTAAAATGGACCGTGACCTCTACTACTTGGACCTGTCAAAATACGTATCTCTACTCTGGAAGTTACTACCCAATGGGCGTAGATATTGACGAAGATTCGGGCCGCCTGTTCCTTCTGATGTATGAATCGATATCTCCAAATTACAACAGATATCTGTATGAAATCAATCCATCTAATCCTACTTCAATCAATAGTAGTTGGCTACTTGGGACAAAAGAACAGTTAGGAGATGCAAATACGCAATCTAGTGGACTTGTTGTTGACCTTCCAAAAATAGTTAGCAATGAATATTACAGTTCTCGTGGTTATCACAACTATTTCACAATGAATGGGCTATTTGTCGAGAGAATGGGCAAAGTCCAACTCAGTGCTGGTGGCCACTATGGAATGGATCAACTTGGCGACAACACATTCGGTTTCCAATGCCATTACAGTTCATCCTGCCCTACTAATCAAATAAACAGTGTTCAACGTGAAGGCACTGGTGTAATTTATGATTACAGAACACCTGATTCCACATCATCAATTGTAACCAGCAAAACAATGATTCTATCAAAGCAAATTACTGACATCACGGTTTCCTCACTAGTTGGATTTATTCCAACCAACACCAGCATTGAGTTGCAAGTTTCGAATGACGGGGGGACTACATGGCAAAATGGAATCTTCGATCAGAAATTAACATTCAGTACAGCCGGTTCAAGTATTATTTGGAAGGCATACCTCAATGGTACATCGAGTGAAACACCAGTTCTCGACTTCGTTTCTTTGACCTATTCTACCTCTTACCAAACCAGCGGATATTTCCAAATACGTTCTAATCATTACTCTGGAAATGCGCCGGTAGCAGTCACTGCTTGGTGGAATGCTACAACACCTGCGGGCTCTACTTTTCAATTAGAATTACAAGACCAAACACAAAAGGTTTTCCAGTATAGTGGAGACTCAAAAACCGTTTCATTTGCCGGTGGTAGCGGATATATCTACATCTATGCCCGCTTTACTTCAACTGGATCTGCAACTCCAACGCTTGATGATTTGAACATCGCTCTACATTCAAACGCTCCAGAACAGGTTGGTATTGACGTAGGGGCGGATGGAAGTAAAGAATGGACAAGCTCCGGCGTACTTCTTGGTACCACTACTAAGGGTGGAATTGCATTTGTCAAAGCCTTCAATGACATCATACCTGACACCGGATCTGGATCTGTTGTAATTCCTGTCGATATAAGTTCTCAAACTTCCGGTATTGTTATTTTAGAACGATTCAGTGTGACATATTCAATCAATACTGTAAATCTAGACATAAATATTCCAGAAGGTGAAATACTCCACGAAAGAATTTCTCCATACGAAGTTGTTACCAGACATATTGTTGGCGATGGGGCCAACAACTACATTCAATCTGCAACTCTTTCATTCATAGCAACTCCTGCATCTAGTGCACCTACACTCGAATGGCAAGAGGGTGACATATTCCCATCTCCTAATGACCCAGACGATTGGATTGAAATCGATTCGTCGTCTTGGTCAAGCCTGAACAATGGAATTTTGGAAATACATTGGCTATTCCACGTTACTTCTGAGTTCCCAGATCAAAACAATGTCCGCTTCATAACTAATTGTAAAGACACATCTGGTACAAATGGATTTGAACCAGCTCCTCTTTCCAGCATTGTTGGCCTCAAAGCGAACAATTCATTTGGCTTAGGATGGCTTAACATTAGAGATAATGATGGAGAAGTGACCTCCAATGACGTTGAAGATGGAAACTGGGTCGCTGCTGGAGAAACCCTACACTTCCAAGGCGCAATGTGGTTTGCTGATTCCACCGATGCACCAAAGGATAGTGCATTCGATATCCGAATCGCTCAAAATGGATTCGTTCATGCTGATTGGAGAGATACTTCCAATGTCAATGGTTCATTCTTCATCTCAATAGTGATGCCAGAAATAGATGTCGAGAGTGGGCTTTCATATGAGATTCAAACATACAATGAACGAGACTCCACCAAAGTTCTTGCTTCCAATTCGGACTGGTTTAGGACATACAAGGTAGATGCTACGGCTCCTGAAGCGCTTGATACGTATCCATTGAATGATGCATACGAAGCTGCTGATGATACCCAAAAGGTTAGTGTCAAGGTCGCTGATGCAGTTGGAGACCCTACACAACTAACTCTTTATTACTGGGTTGAAGCAGACCATGACCTAAATCGTAATGGTGAAGCCGATTCCAGTGAATATGCAACGATCGTTGTAGTTAACGAAAGTGAAGCCGACGTGAAGACCTTCTCCACTACAATAGACCATTCACGTAATCCTAACATGGGACGTGTCTCATATTATTGGGATGGAGGAGACAGAGCAGGTAATCCTCTCCATCACACTACAATAGTTGATGATGTATCGTATTCATGGGAATCTGGACCTGGTTTCGATACAGATGATGCTACATTCAAAAGTAGAAAGGATTCCAGTGCAATTTTCACCGGATTAGAATGGGTTGGGCATAATGATGGGGCACCTGTATTTGCAGGTACTGAACAAACAATCTCTCTTGGATTGATTGATGCCAACACCGCTATTGACTTTGAGTACATTGATTTAGTCTTTGATTTTGAGGGACCTGACAGTGAAGTAGATCGACAAAGAATCTCCTACTATGGAATCGGTGACACCTTCGCAAGTAACTCTGATTTCATCAATCTTGCAACCAGTTCAAGTATGATTCAAACCACAAATGATTCTGGAATGCCTTGGATTCTAATCGATTATCAATTCACAATTAGTTGGGATTGGCCTGACGAAGATATTTCGGACCTCTCTTTGGAATACAAAGAGAGAGGATCTGAATTCCCAACTCGCCATATTATCGCTGAACATACATTCGTAGTCGAGAATGATTTGGTCCTAGATGCATCTTCATTCTTGGTCGAAGATATCAGTGAGCCTAGAACTGGAGTTGTTGCTGATGGCAGTAGGGTTCGAAACGATGACAGGCTAGAATTCACAGGTAAAGTTGTATACGAAGGAAGCAATGTCCCTGCACCAAATAATGCAGCGATTGTAATCGAAGTATATGATGGTGAGAGTATTTGGTCAGATGGTTCACTAGATGATGACGGAGGCTATTCTGTTGAAGTGCCCCTTTCACATGCTGAAACTCTACAATCATCTCCAACTCGTACCTGTTTGATCTCTATCGGTGGAATTCCTGGAAAGGGCGAAGATATGACTGGACAAACAGTTTCCACAACTTTGAGAGTTGTTGTCGATGATACTGCTCCTCGTGTAGTAAGTAGAACAATGCCTCTGAATACTGTTGATATTTCGGCTAATACGGACCTAACAAAGGTGCAGGTTGAGTTCCATGGAACTGAAGATGCAGATATGACTGGTTCAGAACAAATTGTTCATTGGGTAATGCGTGATGCAAGTCGAACTCTAACTATGGGCGCTGGTCACTCGGTCTTAGGAATGCAACAAGAAGGACAGAGTGTTATCTGGACTGGAACTGTTGACCTAACCGATGGTGAAAGAATCACACTACGTGAAGGCGATTGGGTAGGGTTCTACCTAACAGGATATGACTCCGCTGGAAATGAATTCCCTGTCGTTTCTAATTCAGAAGCAAGTCCTATTGCAGAAATTGCTGATGATGATACTGACTTTGAACGGCAATGGGTACGCTTAGGGGCAAAGGGACCTCAATTGAAAGTTGATTCAATTTCACTCTCTGATGATCACGTAGCACCAGGTCAAAAAATCGAAATCACAACTGGTATTCGGAATGTGGGTGGAGAAACAAATTCTCAATTTTCGGTATCCTTCTTTGCTGGTGATTCAATTGTGCCGTTTGATACAGTGACGCTTAACAAGATAGGTGCTGACGAATTAATTCCAATTACCGCTACATGGAGTGCAAAGGAAGGAGTTGATAGAATCCGAGTTGTTGTTGATCCAGATAATGTGATCGTTGAAGTCAATGATGATGATAATTCAGCAGAACACAAGGTTGAGGTTGTCTATGTGTCTTACATGGGTTGGTTTGATTCTATTCGTGAACAACCTCTCATCTGGTTATTCGGAATCCTATCTGTAATCGTCTTGATTGGAATTGGAATCACAGCCAATCGTACTGCTATTACTCATAATGATGGCTCTTTGTATGATGAAGAATGGGAAGATGAGGATGAGGATGACGATTATGATGATGAAGATGATGATGATTATGATGAGGACTACTGATAGTTCTTTCAATCGTTGACCTCTTGAACCAGTGACTTCGCCCAATCGATATGGCCGAAGGTGTCTTCTCCAAACTCGAAGAGAGTCTGCAGAAGGCTCTCGAGGAGAGGAAGTGGACTCCAACACCCGTTCAGCATGTCACTCAAGACGAAATTGCTGCAGGCCATGATAGGTTGGTTGTAGCGCCGACAGGTTCAGGAAAAACGATGGCGGCTATCCTTCCATTGCTTGACCGCTGTCTGCGTCAAGAATGGACCGGAATGTCAATTCTCTACATTACCCCGCTACGCGCGCTAAATCGAGATGTCGACAGACGACTCGAAGAGATTACTTCCGCGGTAGGGCTTAGTTTAGGATTAAGGCATGGCGATACCCCACAATCTGAAAGAAACAGGCATGTCCGAAAACCCCCTAATGTGATGATTACAACGCCTGAAACTTTCCAATTGATGTTTACTGGCTCTAAATTACGTGAATTATTACGCACAGTAAAGGCCGTTGTGATAGACGAAATTCATGAAATTGCTGATGGAGAAAGAGGATGGCAATTGTCTGTAGGGTTATCTCGATTAGAGGCATTCAAAGGATCTAAAATTCAACGTGTTGGACTATCAGCAACTATCGGTAACCCCGGACAAGTCGCAAAATGGCTTTCCGATGATGCCGAACCGATTGTTGCTATTACGCCCCGTTCAACGGAGTTATCAGTCGATGCCATCGTTCAAATTCCTGAAGACGAAATTGGTTCACTTGAATTGGCCATTTCAGCAAGAGCGCACGCAACATTGAGAGGGTTGGCCGATATAATCTCAAAAAAACACCCTTGCTTGGTTTTCGTAAATTCAAGAAATAGTGCTGAAACTGTATCTCAAAGATTGCAAGCAATAGCACCGGATTTAGCAATAGGGGTGCATCATGGCTCCCTAGCTAAAGAAACGAGAGCGCAAATGGAAGATGATTTGCGTGAAGGGAAAATTCAAGGGCTAGTATGTACATCTAGTCTTGAATTAGGAATTGATGTTGGAAGCGTGAATCATATTGTCCAGATTCGTTCACCTCGCTCGGTTGACAGAATGCTTCAGAGAGTCGGAAGGGCAGACCACAGACTAGGTGGAATTGGTAGTGGCAATTTACTTGGTTGGGAAAGCGATGATTTAATCGAAGCCGCGGTAATTGCTCGTAAAGCAATTGTTGGTGAGATTGAACCTGTTGAATGGAGGGACAAACCCCTCTCGGTTGCTGCAAATCAAATTGTTATGATGGTCCATAGTCATGGAGCCTTACCAATTGATTCGATTACAGAGGCGATGTCTGGGGCGATACAATTTGAGAACTGGCGAAGGGAAGATACCATCGCTATAGGTAACGTTCTAGCCGATGGATGGGTCATCCGTTGTGTAGAAAATCCAAAGGATGTTCCTTGGTATAGATGGCCTCATGATGTCTGGCAAGAATTGATTCGGACTTCAAATAAATCACTACCGGAGCAGCCTAAACTTGCATATGATGAAAAACCAAGTGATGACCTCGCTAAACTTTCATTCGTTGCGCCTGCAATATTTGCTAAAGGTTGGATTAGTCGCTCCGGAAGAACACGCCAATGGGTCACCAACCATCTCTCAATGATTCCCGATAAGCAATCTTATCGTGTTAGAGATGCGGTTACTCGTAAGAGCCTAGGTAATGTTGACGAGGCATTCGTACTTTCACTAAATGATGGTGGCGAAGAACAAGATGGTCGGCAAAGAAGATTCGTCATGGCCGGAAGGACATGGATTGTAATCGATGCCGACCCCGAGAAGAGTGAATTGTTAGTTGCTCCTGTATCAGACCAAGGTCATGCACCTCAGTGGGTAGGAGAACTTCCTCCAACACCTGCCGTTATTGCACGTGAATCTGGGAGGCTGCGCAGATTATTTGCAATAGATTTAGGATTAATGCAAGATGAGGAAGTCACTCAAATTGATCCTGCGGAACTACTCAGTGGTTATTCAAAATTGGAAGATTATCCCATAAATGGTGAAGCGAAAGGAATTCTTGCTGACATGGTGAGTACCCATTTCAATTCTGCAAATATGATTCCAAGTGAACGCCTGATTACGATTGAAGACAGAGATGAGGCTCTTATCATCAATTCCTGTCAAGGGAATCGAATCAATGAGGCAATAGGGCATTATTTACTCGCTATGGCAAGTACACGCTCAGGCAAATGGGGTCGCCTAGTTGTTGAGCCGTGTAGAATATCGCTTCAGGTAGGCGGAGTTAGACCTGCTGATTTGATCGAGTGGTTATCTGATACTCCCCCCGAAGCCCTCGAGGGAGTTCTATCTGTAACATTACCAAATTCTAGAGAAGTAAGATGGAGGTTTGCCCAAGTTGCAAAGGTATTCGGAATATTACGCCATGGGGTGGACCCTCGAAAAATCAACCTTCAAGCATTATTGAAAAAGTACCGTGGCACTCCGGTTATGGAGGAAGTTCTCAGCAAATTGTTTCACGAAAGAATGGACATACCAGGGGCAATGGATGTCCTACGTGCAATTCAATCGGGACTAATTGGATTGGAGGTAACCGCTACTGGCCCACTTGGAATATCAAGTAGATCCGAGAAGGATTTACTGCTACCAAATTTCGATAATAAGCAGGTTAGGGCTAGGTTAGAGGGACGACTAATGAATGAAAGAGCGGTTTTGTGCTGCTTGAGATGTAGTTCAACAAAGCGATTCAGAGTTGCAAGGTACCCCGAGATTAGTGATGTTAAAAAGTGCCTAAAGTGCGGTGGGCAAATGCTTGCATGTATGCGTGAAGGTCTTGAGAAACAGTTGGTTACCTGGGTAAATTCTGATGATGCTAAAGAACGAGATCGTATGATGAAGAATGCCCAAGCCGTTGCAAACCGAGGAATGGATGCAATACTGGCTTTGATGGGTAGAGGGGTTGGAGAAGCAACTTGTCAGCGATTGATGCGTAAAGTGCAGAGAGGGGATATTGAAGGCCTATTGGAAGCAATTCATATCGCTGAAATTGAATATGCCCGTACCAGAAGATTCTGGGGCTAATCGCTTTCCAATTCTAGTTGGTTTACTCGCTTTGCTGCTTCGACGACGTCGCCTTCTTCCCACCAATCGACCGCAATAAATGTAGGCCTCTTACCATGGGTATCAATGCATTCAAGTGACCTATCAACCATGAAATCAACATTATTAGCCTGTCCTGCTCTTGCTGGGTCAGATAATCCAGCTTGATTCTTTAGCCAATTATTCATATGGAATACAACTTGATTGGAATCTCCTCGTAAAGTCTCGCAGTCCATTGATGAAGTGTCTTCATCGGCATAATTTGTCGTCCAACTATGAGTTAGAAAATCATGGAAATAAGGATGGGCTGAATCACCAGATTGCTCCCAAAAAACAACCAACCGTTTTTCCATATTTATCAATTCGATAAGAGTGGGCCATTCAGCATTCATATCGTGAATATACATCTGCTCAGATAGTCCAACATCATCAAGCAATTCTTTGAGATGGTCTGCTTCAACGTGATTTTCAATTAACAGAGTAACTACATCTCTATCTTCATTATTCATTTCAGATTCTAACCCGCTAAGCCAATTCAATGGGTCGACCATACCGTAAGTACATGGACTAAATCCTCTATCTGAATCACCGTGACAAAACCGAACTGCAGAGGATGTTTGTTCGGCTGTTGTCAGGTAATGAGTATCCAGCATAAACGCCCTCATTCCGGCATTCCATTGAGCCTGAAATCCAGTTCTATGATTGCTAGCAGGGTAGTAAATATTGTCTTCATGAGTAGAAAACGAGTTATGAGTTTCAGGGAATGTCACTTGATCATATGTCCTATGGCATAGGATAACTAAGCCATTGCAAGGTATTGTTTCGAGGTACTGGCAAGTGCCATCGTCTTCGGTTGCATTGGTATCGTAATTTTCAGCATCCGAATCCGTACACCCCAAAACCGGCTCTGGTTCAGGTTCGTCATATTGGCAAGAACCGTCGTCCTCTTCGGCATTTTCATCGTAATTATTAGCCTCGGAATCGGTACATCCTTGTATCAATTCTATTTCTGCATCAACTGTTTCTTGGGAATCTGTGTCTTCGGTATATTCATCGAAATATGAACAACCAGGAAGTAGTAGCAAGCCGACAAGTGCCAGAACGGGTATGGCTCGCATAAATATTTACGAGTGAAACTTCAACTTGAAAACACCGGTCTAAATCGATGTTTAGAGTAGAATGAGGATATGTTTCATTCAACTGAACGTACCAATACCTTTGCTTCTTCAAGCATATCATTGGAAATTTTAAAATCTTCAAGCCAGCGTTCAGGTATTTCTTGTTCTGAGGAATATACCACTTCTCTAATTCCAGCTTGAATCAAAGACCTAGCACAACGCGAGCAGGGTGGCCATGTCACATACGCTGTGCTACCCTTGAGTGAAATCCCGATACGTGCAGCATGCATTATTGCATTTTCTTCAGCATGACAAATCAATGGATACTTTCTCTCTCGGTCTGATAATCGTTCAATATCATCGTTAATTCCACGAGGAAAACCATTGAATCCAGTAGAACGGATTTCGCGGTCTTCTCCGACCACTACACAACCGACCTTGGTAGATGGGTCTTTACTCCACCCAGAGATATGTCTTGCTAATTCAATAAATCGTAAATCCCATTTTGAAGTCATTTTATCACCGGAAAATATTGAGATTGATTGGGTAGAAAACTCCCGCACAACACCCTCAGGTAAGACCTACACATCAAAGTATGTCGGCATCTAATTCCATATGTGAAAGTATATTTCCGCAAAGGTATAGTGAACCGGTCACTAAAATCATATCACAGGGTTGGGTGAATGATTCAATCGCTTTTGATGGATTCTCAATATGTAACAATTCTGGAATCGGATTAACGACACCGGGATATCTACCATTTTGAGGCTCGGTAGTAATTATTTCAACAGGAGGATGGGCCATTATCAAAGCATGAAGTGGTTGAAGGAATTGCTGCATATTTTGTTGTGGTGAAGTTCCAAACAATAACGACCAGCGTTCGGGAAGTATACTGGCAATTTCAGGTATCACCCTGTTCATTCCACTATGGTTGTGTGCCGCTTCTAGCAACAATTTGGGTTTACTTTCAATAATCTGCATCCTTGCTGGCCAATCGATTGGCCTTCTGACAAAAGAATACCCGACCATTTGACATAACATTTCAGCAAGGTCTGCTGCTTCTTCCATGTAGGTTGATTTTTCAGGATTGTAAAATCGTGCACTAATCGCTTCATCACGCATGGCATTACGCACACTAGCTGAGCCTGGGTCCCTGATCAGCATAGGTACTCCCGAACGCCAGATCGCCGCTTTCTCTCTGGCCACTTTCTCAATTGTATCGCCCAAAATATCACTGTGCTCAAGGCTTATTGAAGTCACGAGACACCCCACGACATCAGCAGATCTGGTCGCGTCTAATCTACCGCCTAAGCCAGTCTCGAGTATCATAATTGAGACGCCTGCATCTTGGCAAGCAACCAACGATGTTAGGTAGGTGATTTCAAAAAATGTCAATTCCAAATCTAGTTCTTTGACTTTAGATAGAGCATTATCAAAATCTTCATCAGAAATTGATTTTCCATCCACTCTTACTCGCTCTTCGATGCGAATTAGATGGGGTGAAGAAAACAGCCCAACGCGGTATCTTGCGCGTACTAGGCCTGCAACCAATTGTGCACAGGCGCTACCTTTGCCATTTGAGCCGGCGACATGAAGACAATCCATTTTTCTATCGGGCCGCCCAAGGGCTTGCAGTGCAGCGTTAACACGTTCCAATCCAAGAGACATTCCCTTGGATTTTGAGGCGTTCAACCACTCCCTAGGTGTATCCACAATCATTGGCCCCGTAGGGGCCACGCCCTCCAATGATTAGAAAACCACCCTCACTCTCGGTACAAAGCATGGGAGAGCCTGCATCAGAGGACCATATGAAACGCGTAGAGCGTGAATTGGCTAAGGAAGACAGCCTTCTTGCTAACATGCTTGAACAGGCACCGGGCATGCTGGGAATGGCATTTATGTTCGTTATAACCATTGGACTGGGAGTGTGGTTACAACCTTGGTTCAATGCTGCTGGACTGCAAGCATTCGGTGAATCAGGCGCTACTCAAGCCCGATGGATTATGCTTGAATTGGTTGCAATTTTTGCTTTCACTTTCGTGATACTATGGCTTGCTAAGAGACATTTACAGCACATTATCAAGTATGGCTTACTATTCGTATTATTCCTTGCTCTATGTTACACAACAGTCCCTGGAGCACATATTTTACTGGTTCCTGAAATTGAAACTGAGGCTTTTGAATTCACCGATGCAGATGTAATCGATGAAGAAATAGTTTCTCTTAATTCAGACGGTACGATAATTACACAAATCGTGAAATGGGATGATTTTGCTGTTGAGAATCACACGTTCGTTATTTCAAAACGTTCTGCAAATACTTCTCTTGAATGGCAGTTTGAACTAGACGCGTTTCCTGGCGATCCAATGATCACTGTAATGGAAGGGGAATATGCATATACCGCAACAAATGGAAAGTGGATTTGGTCGTTCGATAAAGAAAATGGTGACATTTTGAGTCAGTATGCATGTTTTGCAACTGCCGATGGCAATGAGTCGAGTGTCTGGAATGGGTCAATGGAAGACATTGGACCAATTACGAATCTAGAGGGGGGGTGTCTAACTGCTTTGGAAGTTATAGAACATCCAAATGCTGACTTTGGACAGAAAAAAGGTGCTCTTTACATTACAACCGGTGGAAATGAATTGGTTCGTCTAAATACATTCAATGGCAGTGATAGCCCAATTTACCAAAATATTAGTTTAGCGAGATTTCAAGCTAAGTGGTCTTTTCCCCAATTGCAATTGAATGAAGGTCATTTACAAGTTAAACAATATGACGAAAATAGCATTTTATTAGTTTCACGAGAGGGTGCAGCAATGATTCTTTTGGAAGAGTTTGGGACTGACCCATTTTCGGGGGGAGATATGCGAGTTAATCCTTGCGAACTTGAGTGGCATTATGATTCTGGAGATAAAAATAAAATCACAGCATTCAACATTGTCGCTAGCCCTTGGGGAAATGACGAACTGTTGGCTATGGTTGGCCATGAAACTGGATTGATCAAGGCATTCATCATCGATGATGATGCTGATGATGAAGATGGTGGAGATGGAATATTCGAAGAAGAGAAGAAGTGGAAAGGAGATAATTCATTCAAAGGACCAATCAATGCAATCAATAGTTTCGACTTAGACAATGAAAGTGGAAATGAATTGTGGATTGCCGATGCAGATGGTATCCACGGTTTATTTTATTCATCACTCATCGAATATGCAACATTCGATATTGTAGTCGATGAAGAAAGTCATTTATCTGCTGAGGGATTGAATATTCAAGTTATCAATACTGGAGTTATTGATGAAATTATGATGGAATATTCTATGCAAATTCAAAATGGTGAATTCGACCCTGATACTATGTACAATAGTTATGGTATTCAATGGTCAGATACTGCGTTCTTAACTGGATTAATTGTTGCAGTTATTTTGATGGCTGCACTAATCATTCGTCCTGAATGGTATGTGGTAAACACAGTAGGAGTATTGGTAGGAGCTGGTGTAATCGTAATGCTTGGAGTTACATTTGTACCAACATTGATTGTAATATTCATGATATTGGCAGCGGTTTATGATGCATGGGCTGTTTACCGCTCAAAGCATATGTTGGACCTTGCAGATACGATGATTGGGCTCAACTTACCAATTCTATTGGTCGCACCTCAAGGCAGCGGTTATTCAATGTTAGATGAAAAAGATAGTATCCGTCCACCTGAATCTGCACAGACTAACGGTGATACTGCAAATGCACCTACTACTATCAAGAAGCGAAAGAAGCCACAAGAAGCAATGTTCATGGGACTTGGTGACGTTATTTTCCCAGGAATGCTAGTTGTATCATGTGTAGACGCGATACCTACCGGTGGTTTGGCAGTCGGAATCTCTGCCCTAATTGGTGGACTTGTTGGCTATTTCGTACTCATGGGCTATGTCGCATCCGGTAGACCACAAGCCGGATTACCTCTGCTAAATGGTGGAGCGATTCTAGGATACATCATCGGTGGACTGATATTCGTTGGTTCTGCGGCGTTCTCGTTTGGTATTTCTTTCTGAGGTGAACAATTATGTTGAGTATGGACTTATTCCGAAACGAAGCGGATAAAATTCGTGCTGACCACGATAAACGTGGAATACCTTATGACCGTATTAATCGAGTTATTGAACTCGATGAAGAGTGGCGAGGTGCGCTCAAGGAAAAGGAAGATATTCGTCGTGAGCGCAACCAAGCAGCGCGAGGAATTGCTGATGCAAAGAAGAGCGGCAATAAGGAAGAGGCTGACAAAATAATGGCCGAGGTCAAAGATATTGGAGACCGCATTATAGCCCTCGATGAAAAAGCAGATTCGCTTCTTGAAGAGAGAGACGCTATTCGAATGCGAATACCCAATTTACTTCATGAGGAGGTTCCTGTAGGCGAAGATGAGGGAGGTAATACTCAACATTCCCTTCACGGTGAAAAACAAAAATTCGATTTTGAACCAAGAACCCACAACGAACTTATTGAAATGAATAAGTGGGTTGATTTGGAACGTGCAGCAAAAATAGCAGGTAGCAGATTCTTCTTCCTAAAAGGGGACCTCGCTCGCTTAGAACTTGCTCTTCAATCATATGCGGTCGACTTCCTAATTGGACGTGGATTTACTTTCGTTCAGCCGCCTGTAATGATGAACAGAACGGCTTACGAGGGCGTAACTGATTTGTCGGATTTTGAGACGGTCATGTATGGAATTACTCCAGACCCGCTCTACATGATTGCTACAAGCGAACATCCTCTTACCTCGATGTACATGGATGAAGTTCTAGAGCCAAGCATGCTTCCAATCAAGATGGTGGGGGTTAGTCCTTGTTTCAGAAGAGAAGTGGGGGCTCATGGGTTGTCTGACAGAGGTATTTGGCGTGTTCATCAATTCACAAAAATTGAGCAGGTCGTTATTACACACCCTGATGATTCATGGGATCATCACGAAGATTTACTGAAGAACTGCGTTGACCTATGGAATGCACTCAACCTTCATTATGAAGTTGTAAACATCTGTACTGGCGATATGGGAACTGTTGCAGCACGCAAGTATGACCTTGAAGCCTGGTTACCTGGTGCTAATGCATACAAGGAAGTTGTATCTTGTTCTAACTGTACTGATTACCAAGCAAACCGTCTACGGATGCGATATCGTACCAGTGAAGGTAATGCTGCAGTTCATACTCTAAACTCGACAGCGGTTGCTACCAGTCGTGCTCTAGTTGCAATTATGGAACAAAACCAACTTGAAGATGGTCGAGTTAAAATTCCTGAATGTCTTATTGTTTTGATGGGTGGTAAAACTCATCTTGAACCGTGCCAGTTGTGATATTATGCGTTCAGTATTCCTAGTCGTTACAATTTTCCTAGCGTCTTTTAGTGGATGCTTTGGTGAAGATGGCGCCGAAGATATCGATGCAACGCTTAGCATTGAAGACATTTCAACAGCCACCCGTGGACAATTCATGACAATTGAAGTAGATTCTAATGTCGATTGGACTGCTAATCGTTCAGCAGGAATATTTTTTGTTGATTCTGATGGAGTGTTCAGGGATGCTCAAGAAATGACTTTCCCAGCATCGCAAACCACTCTCGAAATTTTAATTTTGGATACTGAACGTTCGGATGTAGAACTAACAATTACTGCAGGTGGTGAAGTCTGGAATGCAACTATGATACTAGAGGATAGTAGCGAGATGATGTTACTTGATGGCCGTAGAGCATTTGACACAATCGATATGCTAACCACAGATTACAACAATCGATGGTGTGCATCTGCAGACATACATGGGGGCGGTGCAACTTATGAATTCGCAGCAGAAGCAATGAAAACCATCTGGGAAGGTTATGGTTTCGATTTTGTCGAAGTCACCCGATACGATGACGACCCTAACCAACTGAATGTTGTAGGATACAAATACGGTAATGTGTACCCCGACCAATACATTGTCCTCGGAGGTCACTTCGATGTTGGTTACGCCTTCACTCCACCTGGTGGAGGTACGGTCGAAGGGGCAAATGATGATACAAGTGGCTCCACAGTTTCAATGGAAGTAGCACAAGCAATTGCATCTCGGGAGTGGGACCATACTGTTGTTGCCGCACTTTGGGCATGTGAAGAAGAAGGACTCCTCGGAAGTTCGGCATTCGTCAATCATTTGCCTGAAGACAAATCTGTCAAAGCGTACATGAACTTCGATATGGTTTCACTGAATTATCCAATTGTTCCACCACCGGGATACGGTCCTTACGACCTATCGATTGCAGCTGCTGGAGCGAATGAGGAAAATATCTCCAAGATGCTAGAATGGGTTCGCTTAGTGGTTGAAGATGAAATGAATTTCCATGATGTACCAAGTAACGACATCTATTGGGAATCTGCAGAATCTTGTGCTAGCGACCACTGTTCATTCTTTACACAGGGATATGCCACATTCAACTTCTTCAGTGCTGGTGGAGATGCATCATTCTGGCAGGAATGGCACAGTGTATCTGACAACCTTGACTTCATGGTTACAAAGGCAGGAGGAGAGGATGAATTGGGTGATGGTTTCAACACCTTAGTTTGGACTTCGTTCTCCTTATTCGTTCACATCGACAATACTGACGATTCATTCCAAGGCCGTTGGTATTCCGAATAAGCAATCATTTCCAATTCAGTCAATACTGAGGTGGTTGTTGGGTTTTATTTTCTGAAATAGGAGGTTCTTTTTCTATTTTTATTTCATTAAATTTTGCAAAACAAAGGAATGCAAAACCTGCACATAATAATGAGCCAGCGAATAAATTATATTTTTCTTGCTTAATTGGGTGGCACCACAAAGTGCTAGAGAGATCACCGTCCCATTTGTCATCACAAACTTCACTCAATGTATATTCACCAGATTCCATTTCTTTGATGTAATATGTGTGAATGTTCATCGTTAGTGAAATTAATAGTACAACAGTTGCAGTTGAAAACAAATAACCAGCGATTTTCCATTTACTTACCATTTTAACA
>Ga0315324_10000113_pt1 | contig 31402 bp, 29 predicted proteins | sample M150021515metaG_FD_203919 | JGI IMG/M metagenome (GOLD analysis project Ga0315324, IMG submission 203919) | Ammonia-oxidizing marine archaeal communities from Monterey Bay, California, United States - M1 500m 21515 | ecosystem: Environmental > Aquatic > Marine > Intertidal zone | place: USA...
AAGAATAATTTTTCCAAGCATTAATTGCTAGTAATTCAGAATCTGATATTATTTTATTATATTTTAATTTACTAATTTTTTTAGCAACAGCACCCTTTTGTTGTTTTGCGATATCCCCACCACCACTGTATAGAGGCATTGTATAATTAAGACCAAATGAAACTGAGTTATCAGCTCCGTTTTGTTTTACCACAGAACTATATACATTTAACTCAGGTGAGTGTGACGCAACAGCTATCTGATAATTATAATTTGCATTCTCTAAGTCAATTTTTGCAATTTGCACATCAAAGCTATTAACTTTTGCTCTTTCAATAGCTTCTTGCATAGTTGATGGAATAGTAATGTCGGATAAATCAATATCTGGTAATATTTTAGAAATTGTAGCTCCGGTGTAGTTATAATATTGATTTTCCAGCGAATAAATATTGTTATTTAATGTTTCTAATTCAGCTTTAATATTGTAATAACTTGATTGCGCATTAAGATAAGATTCTTTTGTTGCAACACCATTTTCAAATTTTATTTTTTCCTTTTCCATAATATTTTGATTATTTTTAAGGGCAATTTCATAAGCTTCTTTCAAAATTCTTGTTTTTTTAACACCATAATAAACTTTTGTTGTTAATAGAATTGTTTCAGCAATATTTTTCTTGTGCTCGATTAAAGATTTCTTTTGATTATTATTAGATATATTTATAGTATTTAATGTCTTACCACCGTTAAAAATATTATAATTTAAGTTTAATGAAATATTTTGACTGTTTGTTCTGACGTTACTTTGTTTAATTGTTGAAGCCCCACCCTTCAATTCTAACTTAGGTAACATTCTAGATTCTTGTTCTTTTACATCAATAAAATTTTTCTCTATGTTTCTTTTAGTTATTTGAATATTTGTGGCATTCTTAATTATTAATGAAATAATATCTTTAAAGTCAATTTCTTGCGAGAATGAAGAATTTGAAAATAATAGAAAAGCACTGATAAGTATTATTTTTTTCATTTTTTAAGTTATTGATATTTAATAGTCATTATAAGTCAAACAATACAACATTTATAATAAATAATCAAAATTATTTTATGTTGACTATATCAAAACAATAATGTATTAAGTTTAATCATTGGCGCGGTGGCGGAGTGGTTACGCAGAGGACTGCAAATCCTTGAACACTGGTTCGATTCCAGTCCGCGCCTCCAAAAATTTTCATAAAAATATAACCACTACCCAAATAAATCTTGTTAGAAACAACGAGATTTATTTCAGTTTAAGAATTATATATATATCTAAATATTAGGAATAAAAAAAATCCATTTTAATTAAGTAAAATGGATTTTTAAATGGCTCCTCAGGCAGGGCTCGAACCTGCGACAAACGGATTAACAGTCCGTTGCTCTACCAACTGAGCTACTGAGGAATGGTGATCGCGACAGGATTCGAACCTATGACCTACTGATTAAAAGTCAGTTGCTCTACCAACTGAGCTACGCGACCGTGTTCCAATAAAAAGGTTTATACATATATATTTTAAAAAGTGCAACCCTAAAAATGAATTTTTATAAAAAAAATTAATACATAATATCTTCTATAACAAAATTTATACTTTCTTTGTTATTCCAAGAATTTAAATTTATTTTTCCTAACAAAGAAATGGACTTATTATTTACCACATTGATAATCTCGTTACCTAGATTAGAATCAACGCAATTAAAGCATATTGATTTCATACTTTTTGTACCCGAAGCGTCCTTTAAATAGCAAGAAATGTGCTTTTTTCCGACAATTTTGTATGATGAAACCATAATATCTTGTATTACAAATCTTGGTTCAGTATTGCCAACTCCGTATGGTTCTAATAATTTAAGTTTATTATACATATCGATATTTAAAGAATTCATACTTGTTATTTTATGAGCTAAAAATTCTTTTTGATTATTTTCAATCAATATTTCTTTTTTTAAATATTCCAAAAATTCAGCTAATTTTTCTTGGTGCAAAGTGAATCCGCCTGCCATTTTATGCCCGCCACCTGATTCTAGTATTTCTTTTTGCCTAGCTTTTAATAGTACAGTTCCAACATCAACTCCGCCAGATGAACGAACCGAACCTTTACCAATTTTATTTTTAAAGCTTATAACAAAACTTGGCACATTATATTCTTCTTTTAATCTAGAAGCACATATACCAATTACACCCTCATTCCATTCATTACCATAAACACATATAAAATTATCGTGTTTATACTCATCAATTTTAATATTTATTTCATTTAAAATTTCAAATTCTTCATTTTGTCTAGATTGATTTAATAAATCGGCCAATGTAGCTAGTTCATTTGCCTTAGAATCATCATCACACAATAATATTTCCGTTGCTAGTGTTGGATTATCCATTCTACCACCAGCATTAAGGCGAGGCCCTAAGATAAAACCTAGATGAAATGTTTTAATTTTTTCTGATATTCCACTAATATTAGCTAAATGTTTTAAACCTTTATTTTGTTGCTGTTGCATAACCTTTATTCCTTTGGCAACAAATGCTCGGTTTAAATCGGTTAGAGTCATTACATCGCAGACCGTTCCTAATGCGACCAAGTCTAGGTATTGTAGTAAATTTGGCTCTTTAATATTATCAAAATAGTTATTTTTTCTCAGATGTCTGTTTAATCCGACAAGGACGAAAAATACTACTCCGACCGCAGATAAATACCCCATACCGGATTTATCATCTAGCCTATTTGGATTAACAAAAGCTTTTGATTCTGGTAATCTTGGCTCTGCTATATGATGGTCGATTATACATACATCTATTTTTTCTTGTAAAGATTGTTCCATAACATCAAAAGACATTGTCCCGCAATCAACACAAATTATTAAATCTGCTCCTTTTTGCTTTAATTGTCTAAATGCTTGGATATTAGGGCCATAACCTTCGCTTTTTCTATCTGGTATGTAATAAATAGTTTTAATATTAAGTTGATTAAAATATTTTACTAACAATGCTGTTGAGGTTGCTCCGTCAACATCATAATCACCAAATATAGCGATAGTTTTATTATTTTTAACGATATCATAAATAACGCATAACATTTTATCCATATCTTGAAATGATAATGGATCTGGCATCTGATTTTTAATAGCAGGATTTAAAAAGAAATCTATTTCTTCGACACTTATATTTTTATTTGCTAAGTAACTAGCGACTTCCAAAGGCAAAGAATATTTTAACGCTATTTGTTGTTCAAGTTCGTTATTTATTCTAGGACTATACCAAACTGAATTTTGCGGTGATTTACCTAATTCTAATTTAACTTTATCATTCATTATTTATCATATGTATTTGAAAACATTTCCGGCTTAGCAACCGAAGAACGCAAAATAAAGCTTTCAACTGTAAATTTATCGCCTTCTTGTCGTATACCTTTACCAAACATACCGTTTGTTATACTTGTCCCACAAAATACTACATTCCCTTTTGCCATATCTTCTAAGTTATATATAATTTTTTCATCGGTAATTCCCCATTTATTCATACGAGCAATTTCTTCGTCACTTTCAGGACATAATATACCTTGCATTTGCCCACCAACACACAATAATGCAGCCGCAGATATAATTCCTTCTGGCGCACCACCTTTACCAATAAATATATCGGATTGTTCTTCGCCTTGCATAGTTGTTGAAATAATACCGGCTACATCACCATCACTTAATAATTTTAATTTACAACCAAGCTTTTTAGCATCATCAATAATATATTGGTGTCGATCTCGATCAAGTGTACATACTGTAATTTCTGAAAAATCTTTACCCTTTGCCTTAGCAACGGCTCTTATATTTTGTTCTGGTGTTTTTTTAATATCAATTATTCCATTCGGTAATCCGCCACCTACTGCTATTTTTTCCATATAAATATCAGGGGCATTCAATAAATTACCTTTTTCAGCAACAGCTATTACAACACAACTATTATCAAGTCCTTTTGCACAAGGCGTTGTCCCATCGATTGGGTCAACAGCAATATCTATCTCGGTTCCGCTTCCAGTCCCTAATTCTTCACCAATATATAACATTGGTGCTTCATCCATTTCCCCTTCACCTATTACAACACGGCCTTTCATTTTTATTGAATTTAGGCTTTCCCTTAGCATATCAGTAGCGGCACCATCAGCACCTATCTTGTCATTTTTGCCGACAAATGGAAAACTAGCAATAGCTGTTTTTTCACTAGATTTTAAAATTTCTGATGTAATATAATCTTCGTTAAACATTAGCAGTCCTCAATCCTTACTAAATTACAATTAATACCGTTTAATACAGAGTTAATTTTTTCTTCTTTAATATTTTCAATAATAAACACATCTTTAACAGAATTTAAATATTTAATGTCATTATCACCAAATTTAGGCTTTAAAATATTCTCGTCACCAAAAATACAATATTTACCAATTCTTTCTGTAATTGGTAATATCTTAGCAGATTTTAAATTTTTTGTACTAGTATTAAATGTCATAGTATAATTATTTTTCAAAGAATCAACTATATCAGAAATAATCGCACTAGCAGTCGCATCACCGCCAGCCCCTGCACCGATACTAATAATATCACCAACCATATCACCGTTTATAATACATCCATTAACAACTCCTTTTATGTTACCCATTGTTTTATCAACAGGAACAAGTGCAGGAACCGTATATATTAAATATCCATCAGATTGTGGTTTTGCCACACTAATAAGTCTTGGGCTATAACCTATCTTTTCAGCTGATTTTATTTGTTCATTAGTCATAAAATCTAAGATACCTTCAAAATACATTTCATTATAAGGTATTTTTATTCCAAATCCGATTGAAGCCATTAAAGATAATTTTTGTCCGGCATCATAACCCTCTACATCAAATGTTGGGTCGGCTTCGGCATATCCTAATTTCTGAGCCTCATTTAAAACATCAGCAAAAGATTTACCCGTTTCTTGTACAGTAGTTAAAATATAATTACAAGTACCATTCAAAATGCCGTAAATTGCATTAATATTATTACCTACCATTCCCTCGCGCAATGTTTTAAGACAAGGAATACCACCACCTATTGATGATTCAAATAATATTTTTGCATTATTTTCATCCGCTAGTTCAGATAACTGTTCACCGTATGAGGCTAGCATAGCTTTGTTAGCTGTAATTAATACCTTGCCTTTTTTTAAAACATTCTTGACATAATCTAGTGTTAATCCATTAGTACCGCCCATTAGTTCGAGGTAAATATCTGCATCTGTGTTTTTTACCATTTCAACAGGATTATCAAAAAATTCATAATTTGATAAATCAACACCCCTACTTTTTTTAGAACGAGCTGAAACAGCAATAATATCAAAACTATTATTACTTCGCTGTTGTATTATTTCTTTTTTTTCGACTAGCTTTTTAACAAGACTAAGCCCTACTGTACCCAATCCTGCGATTGCTATTTTTTTATTCATAATTATTGTTCCTTAATACTAGTATAAGTTAGACATTTACTAGATTTAATTAAATATTTTTTATAATCTTATCGTTAGTTGGGCATTATATTATTTCTTACCACCTTTGGCAAGAATATATGATAAAAACCCTCAGAATTCATTTTTCCAGCATATTTTAATGCCTCATTACCATATCCCCAGAAAAAATCACCTCTTGTCCATCCGCGAATTGCCGAACCGGTATCTTGTGTATTCATAATCCTTTGAATTCGTTCTTTATCAATGCCTTGTGCATCAAGCCAAACATTTAAACCCATAGGTATTTTACGATAATCAACTGCAATAGAGCGACTAGGAATTAAACCAACCCCCATTTTTCCAATCGGCCCGTTAGTATTATTTTGAATTTTCCTAAAAAATATGTATCTAGAATTAACACCTAATACTTCATCAGCCTTATCAGGATTATTTTTAATCCAGTTACGAATGCCTGACCAGCTAGCTTGTGATAATTCCAAATGCCCTTTTGATATTAATTCCCTGCCCAAAGATTTATATTTATGTCCATTATTACCAGCATAACCGAGACGAATTACATCATTATCAGGCAGTAATATTCGACCACTTCCTTGAATATGTAATAAAAAAACATCTATTTTATCAGCACCATATGCAAGTACAGGAGCGCTTATTTTTTGTGCATCAATTTCATCTCTTTTATAATAAGGAATAAATTTATTATTTTTAAGCATTCCAACTAAGTTAAAATCTATATTTTTATTTGGCCAATCTTCTTTATTTAAGAAAATCATATCTTTTGGTAAACCGTAAATAGGATATTTGTATTTATCTGTTTTGATTAATGAACCTGTGATTTGTGCTTCAAAATAACCTGTAATTTTACCGTACTTATTACCATCATCATTTTGAATTAAATAAACATCAAAATTATTTTTAAGCCATTTTATAAATTGTTGCTTGTTATTAACACTATTTAAATCAATACAAGGTCTATGCATATCACCGGCTAACATAGGTATATCCGGTGTGCCAACTTGCTTATCCTTAGGCAAACTTAAAAATACCGAACAAGAATTTTTATTTACTTTTATAGCACCAACCATATCATCATTTTCAAAACTATTTAAGTTATCGAAACTACTAGGTATTAAATTTTTGTGGTGTTTATTATGATGAGTTATTTCATTAGTTTTAGTTTGTTTTGTCTTAGAAAAATAATTATATAACACAAACGAAGTTGTAGCGAAAATAAAAGATACTAACAATATTTTTTTTGTTATAAGCTTCATTTATGATGTTTCTTTCACATACCACTGTAATTCTTCTGAGTTTTTAGCTCTGCTAAATACCCAATTATCCGTTATTCTTACGACATCTTGCGGGTGACCGTTTATAACACGATTTTGCGAATCATATACTACATTTATTTGATCAGTAACAAATTCAACTTCTATCTCTATGTTCCTTGCCGTAACATTAGCACCAACTATTTTAACACTAATAAAACCAACTACTTTATCAGTAGCACTTTGATTGTTTTTAATCCTATCATCAACAACTTTTGCAAAAACCTTGTAAGTAGAAGGAGTTAACAACTCTTTTAGGGCTTCTTTATTACCAGAAGCAAAATTTTCTATGGTGTTTTTAAAACACTGTGTTGCACCATTAGCAAAATTTTCTGCATTAAAATCAGGGTATGCCTTGATAATTTTACTTATTACTGGTGATTCAACTTGTTGTTTCTCCATTGGATTTGAATCAGCTTCTTCGTCTTGTTTTTTATTTTTTTCATCTTTTTTATTAAGTTGCTTGGATTTAGAGCTCATTTCACTAAATGCATCGGTATTTCCACCCAAATCTTGCCCTATCATTGAAAACAAACGAAATATTAAAAAAACAGCTATTATAACTAAAATAATTAAATCCATAATTAAAAAACCTTGTAATTTGCAAAATAAACACTATATAGCTAATATACACTATTAATATTTTTTTTAAAGGAATAAAAATGCCAATACTGTTTTTAATGTTTATATGGTTTATCGCCGAGATAATAAGTTTTATCTATTTAGGTGGAATGTTAGGCATAGGCGAAACAATAGTAGAAATTATAGCAACCATAATAATTGGTATGTGGCTAATCAAGCGTAGCTTAAGATCGATGATGTCAATGGGTCTAGGTACAATTACCAGAGGAGCAACAAGTGTAATCCCCAATATTATTGGTGGAACATTACTTATAATTCCTGGGTTTTTAACCGACTTTCTTGGTGTTCTAACCTTACTTAGTGTACCATTTAGCATAATATTACTTATTTTAGGATTTGGAAATAAACCAAATGTAAACACATTCTTTAATTCTACAATGGGTGGTATGGGTAAAGACAACCCTTTTAAAAAATCAAACCCGTTTGAAAAGCAATCTAGCCAAGGAGAAAACCCGTTCGCAGGAAATCCTTTTTTTGAAGATATGCTAAAAAAACAAAATCAAAACAAGAACAAAAATAAAGGTAAAGGCGATATTATCGAAGGCAAAGTAATCAAAAAAGATGAAAAGCCGGAATAACCTTTAAATAAATATCCTCGTAATTTTTAAATAATTATTTAAAAAAGCTATTGACTTTAAAAAAGAACAGTAGTAGAACATATATATGAACAAAAAAAGAACACCTCACGCAAAAAGGAAATAAAATGAATAAAAAAAGAATTATTAATTATATACTATTTGCTCTGTCATTTATAGTTTCTGTTATTTTAGGTAATATTTTTGACAATATAGCAATTGCAAGTACCCCTATCGTATTATTTTGGTTAACTATAAGCTCAAATACATTAAGTGCAATAAATAATTCTTAAAGGAATTTGTTTGTGTAATAATAAAAATAAATAGCACGAACAAAAAAAACCGATTGTTTTAAATAACAATCGGTTTTTCATATTGTAATATATATTATTAATTTATTTTTTCTACTTGTTTATATTCCACATCACAAGGAGTATCGCGTTCAAATACTTTTACTGTAACTTTTAATCTTGTTCTTTCAATATCAACAGCTTCTACTATACCGTTAAAGCCTGTGAAAGGACCATCAATTACACGAACTTGCTCGCCAATTTCATAAGAAATAGATGATGCTGGTGCTGATACACCTTCTTCTAATTGTTTAATTATCTTTTGTGCTTCTGCATCAGATATCGGTGAAGGCATTCTGCCTGAACCTAGGAAACCTGTCACCTTAGGTGCGGATGAAACCAAATGCCAACATTCATCGTTCATTTCCATAGAAATTAATATATAACCTGGAAATAACTTAGATTCTTTTTCTACTTTTTTACCATTTTTAACGTGAATTACTGGAACTGTTGGAACCAATATTTCACCAATACTATCTGACAAGCCCTTTAATGTAGCCTGTTCTTTGATATGATTAGCAACTTTTTGTTCAAAAGTCGAATATACATGTAATACATACCATCTTTTAGTCATTATAATACCTCTATCTTACTATTAATTTAATTAACCACGAAATAACTTGGTCAACTAGTAAAAAGAAAACGCCCATTATTGCAACCATTACAAAAACCATAACAGTTGACATAACCACCTCTTTACGATTAGCCCACGATATTTTTTTACATTCATTTCTTACTTGACGCACAAACTGTGCCGGCGTTGTTCTTGCCATTTTTAATACCACCATCAATTTATTGAAATTTATTAGAATATATAAGGTTTAGCAATGTTTTTGATATATTGCAAGTAAAAAATAACACACTTTTTATTGTGTTGATATATATAAATTTAATAGCATTTACCAACATAAGTAGCTACTATTAATTTATTAAAAATTTAACTAATAAAAAAAATAAAGAGATTTAAAAGTTTTAAAATCAAGGTTTTTTATATAAACCACAGATAATAATCTCAAAAAATCCCTTCAAAATGGCAGGGGCACAAGGATTCGAACCCTGGGCCTACGGTTTTGGAGACCGTCGCTCTACCAACTGAGCTATACCCCCTTAATTAGCAAGGAGCAACTATAAGCCCCCTGTTATTTATTACAACATTTTTTGTATCACACTCAAATAATTTGTGTATTTAATTACAAGCCATTAAAATATGCTTTAAAATGGAGCGGGTGATGGGAATCGAACCCACACAACCAGCTTGGAAGGCTGGGGCTCTACCTTTGAGCTACACCCGCTAGTTATTTTTTGTGCATATCTTTATTAACCAATAATTAATAAATGTATGTCCGTTTTTATATCACAACTTAAATATCTTGCAAGTAAAAAAGTTTATTTTTATTAATTGTTTTGTTATAAAATTAATATATTGTGCTATATTAATTCTAAAAGTAAAAAAGAGTTGTAATGTCGTGAAAACAAAAAAAACAAATAATTTTTTAATATCTTATATTTTAATATCAATACTGTTTGCAATAATCAGTTATTTTTATATTGATATACAATTAAATACTGCCATAGAAAACAACATAACTGACAATGTAAAATATGTTGCAGAAATAATAACAGATATAGGTAACGGAAAATATTACTACACAATATTAATATTATTAATATTATATTTTTATTTAATCAATAAAAACAAAATTTTATTAAGAAAAGTTAATTTTTCTCTTTTATTAATGTTAAGCGCAAATATTATAACATATATATCAAAATTTGTTATTGGAAGAAGTCGTCCGCATATGTATTTAAGCCAAGAAAAATATGAGTTTATTCCATTTAATTTTAATAATTCTTACGATTATGCATCAATGCCTTCTGGACACACACAAACATCATTTACTGTTGCAGTCATATTATGTACATTTTTCCCAAAATATAAATATTTATTTATAGCAATTGCTATATTAAGCAGTTTATCACGAGTTGTTTTATCAGCGCACTGGTTGAGTGATATTGTTATAGGTGCTGTATTTGGGATAACAATACCGATTCTTATAATAAAAAAATATAAAGATAAATTCTAATTCCATAATAAAAAAACACCTAATCTTTACGATTAGGTGTTTGATATGGTGGAGAGAGTCGGATTTGAACCGACGTAGGCTTAGCCAACGGATTTACAGTCCGCCCCTTTTAACCACTCAGGCATCTCTCCTCAACGAGTTAGTTATAATTTTTAATTTTTAAATAGTCAATATATATTTTACATTTTTTTAAAAAAAATATTTTAAAATTTTAATAATAGGTATATATATTTACTTATGAAAGATAAAAAACAAAAACAAAACAGTTTCTGGTTATATGGTTTTCACCCAGTAACATCAGCAATAACAAATGAAAATAGAAAAATATTTGAAATAATATGTTGTGATGAATCGTTTAACAGCCTTGATTACAAAGTAAAAAAAATTATTTCCCAAAAAGATATTGATTTAAAGATAATTGACAAGAAAAAGTTAATTAAAATTGCAGAAGAATATTGTCAAAAAGGAGCTATACACCAAGGCATACTTGCAAAAGTAAAACCAATAGAGCAACCCCAAATACAAGACATAGTTAAACAAGACAAATCTATTATTGTGATTCTTGACCAAATAACCGATCCGCACAATATAGGAGCTATAATGCGTTCCGCTCATCTATTCGGAGCAAAAGCGGTAATAGCAACAGATAAAAATAGCCCTGATGAAACCGGTATACTTGCCAAATCAGCATCAGGTGCGTTGGATAAAATAGCTTATATAAAGGTAACCAACCTTAAAAGAAATATTGATATATTAAAGGAAAATAATTATTGGACAGTAGGACTTGATGGTGATAGCAAAACAAATATTTGTGATTACAAAGTATCCCCTAAGACGGTAATTATTATGGGTGCAGAAGGAAAAGGAATGCGTCGCTTGACAAAAGAATCATGTGATGAAATAGTTTATATAGAAACACCGAATAGTGATGACATTGTTGATAGTTTAAATGTTTCAAACGCAGCAGCAATTGCATTATTTGAAATTTCTAGAAAGATTTGATGTTATGAAAAAAATTCTTGTATTTATCATATATATATTATTATGCACAAAATCGTTTGCTGATGATGAAATATCTTTTGGATATGGTATGTATGTTGGTGGAATGAATGTGGCTGATGCGAAAGCTGAATTAAATATTAATGAACAAAATGAATACTCATTCAAAGCATTGGTATTTTCACAAGGATTTACAAAATTTTTCACTGATTTTAGTTTTATAACAGAATCAAAAGGAAAAATAATTAAAGATAAAGTACAATTTAGCGAACAAATAAGTTCTAGTATTTCTAATTTTGGTGATACTCATACAATACTAAAACACCACAAAGATAAAAACACAATAGTAAAATATCCTAACCCAGAAGAGGTGAAAATTGCAAGTTTACCTGGAAACCCGTTCTTAAAAGCAAATGACCCAATTTCAAGTATTCTAACTTTAATGCAACAAATAAAGTTTTACAAAAAATGTAATATAAATGTTGTAGTGGTTACAAATCACTATATGTACGAAGTAAATTCTAGCTCTACTACCAGTAAAGTTTTAGAAGCAGATAGTTATAACTTAGCATCAGGAAAAGCAATATCTTGTGTGGTAAATTTCAAACGACTTGATAAACAAGAAAATATATCAGCATACAACGATTTAAACAAAGGCGAAGAACACAAATCAACGACCCCTATTTTTCATTTTATGAAGTTATCAGGCATTCCATTTTATATACCTGTAAGTATTGAAGCAACCGAAAAAAGATTCGGGGCATTCCGACTAAATTTACAGTATGTAAAATATAAAGATAAAGTTTATCGTGTCAATCAATGGAATGACCAAGAAAGTTTTCCACAAGAAACTATAGATAAATTAAAACTTGTTCCTAGCAAATTACTAAAAAATAATTAACCCCATAACCTAGATTCTGGTGTTTGAATATATGAAGCGTTTTTAATAACTAGTTTTTCCGAATCTTCTTTTACCCATAAAGAGCCGTCTAAATCAACCCAGTCGGCATTTTGGGCAACAAGAGTTGCAGGAGCCATAGCAAGTGATGAACCCATCATACAACCCACTACGACCTTTAAATTATTCTGCTTTGCAATATCAAAAGCTTTTAAAGCATTAATTAAACCGCCCGTTTTATCAAGCTTTATATTTACAGCATCATATTTACCTATTAAGTCTTGAATATCATTAATATCGTAAAAACTTTCATCAGCACAAATACATATAGAAGAGTTTATATCTTTTAAAATATTGTCTTTTCCTTTTGGTAGAGGTTGTTCCACCATTTCAACATTATTGTAATCACAGCAATCTAACAATTTAATAATATTATTATTATTCCATCCCTCATTAGCATCAACAATAATGCGATTATCTGGGCAATTTTGTCTTATTGCATTTATCCTTTGAATGTCATTATCATCACCCAATTTCAACTTTAACAATGGTTTGTCTTTGTTCTTACAAGCTTGTTTAACCATATTATCAACACTATCTAATGATAAAGTGTATGCTGTTAGTATATTATCTGGTTTATCAATATTTAATATATCCCAAACATTTTTATTCTGAGACTTTGCTAACCAATCTAAATAAGCAGAAACAAATCCATTTTTTAATGACTGAGATATTTCTAGGTTGTCAATAATATCAAAATCTAAATCAATATTGTTAAAATTAAATTGTGATATTAAATCACATATCTCTTCACCTATGTATTTATAAGGAACTGCCTCGCCTTTGCCTGTAATGTTATCTTTGCTGATTTCAATATGTATTACATTTATCCTAGATCTAGAATATCTGGATATATTAAAATCACCATTTAATTCAAATTCTTTAACGATCGGTTTTATGTTAAACACAACTGCCTCGCAATTTCCAAAATTATATATATTTTATATTACAATTATTTTTCGATAATTGATACTCCATATATTCAGATATCTTTAAAGGTATATTTAAATCTGGAACAATTAACATTCTTTGTAAATTTGCAAAATAAATAACATCATCCATAGATAAACCACAATCAGAAATATATTTTTTAGAATAAATACACTTTTCTAATTTTTTTAATGTATTTTCAACTTTTTCTTTGTGTTTTTCTCGTAACTCAATCGCCTCATTCACATTATCAAGGTTAATATGCTTTAAATAACGCTTAATAAAATATTGCCTTGCCTCATCAGTTGCAAATTCACCTAAACTAGCACATTGTACATACGAAAAAATTAATGTCCTGTACTCACTACTCATTTCAGAAAATATTTTCTCAATATCATTTCGTCCATTTGTTTTTGTAAATATAGGGTTAGCGTTTAAATTATCAAGATAATCTACGATATCAAGGCTTTCTGTCATATAAGATTTATCTTCTTTTTGCAAGATTGGAACTTGTTTAGCCCCTATTTTTTCCGTATGGCCGTCTATATCATTATCTAATAAATATTCAATATCACAGCCTATATTCTTGTATCCCAAAACAACTCTGGGACGAATACAATAAGGACAATGTTCATATACAAAAAGTTTCATACAAATACTATAAAGATTGTTCTAATTCAGGTAATACTTCAAACAAATCTTGCTCTAAAGCGTAATCAGCAACTTGAAAAATCGGAGCATCTTTGTCATTATTAATAGCAACAATTATTTTTGAATCTTTCATACCAGCTAAATGTTGAATAGCACCAGATATACCAACAGCTATGTATAAATCAGGAGCAACTACTTTACCCGTTTGTCCAACTTGGCAATCATTAGATACAAAACCTGAATCAACAGCAGCCCTAGACGCACCAACAGCCCCACCTAACTTATCAGCAATTTTACCAATTAAAGTGAAACTTTCAGCACTACTAATTGCACGCCCACCAGATATGATTGTTTTAGCAGATGTTAATTCCGGACGATCTGATTTAACCAATTCAGAAGAAATGAATTTTGTTAAAGCAGTATCATTACCCGCCGGCTTTTCCTCTATAGTACTAGATGAAGATAATTCAACAGCTTCAAAAGCAGTGCTACGGATTGTAGCGAACACTTTTTCATCACTTGTTTCAATAGTTATAATAGCATTACCGGCATAAATAGGCCTTTTAAACGATTTTTCAGATATTATTTCAGTAATCTCAGAAATAGCCTGACAATCTTTTAATACTGCTATTCTTGGTATAACACTCTTACCAATAGTTGTCGCAGGTGCTAAAATATGAGTATAATCATCAACCATATCAGCAACCAACAACGAAATATTTTCCGCTACACCGCCTTCATAAATTTTATCATCAACTAGTATAACTTTTTCTATACCTTGTGCTTTTGATACTTCTTGTGCAACTGATTTAACATCATAACCGACAACTAGAACATCAACTTTACCTAATTGTAAACCAGCACTAATAGCATTTAATGTAGCAGATTTTAATCCTTCTGAACAATATTCAGCAATTACTAATACACTCATCTTATATCACCTTCGCTTCATTTTTTAATTTCTCAATCAATTCTTTTACATCGCTAACCTTAACACCGGCTTTGCGTTGTGGAGGCTCTTCTATGTTTATAATCTTGATACGAGATTTAGTTTCTATGCCCATTTGTTCTATGGTAGCAGATTCAATAGTTCTTTTCTTAGCTTTCATTATATTAGGTAATGATGCATACCTTGGCTCATTAAGCCTTAAATCAGCAGTAATTACAGCGGGTAACTTAGATTCGACTTTCTGCGCCCCGCCATCAATTTCTCGCCTAGATATTATTTTATCATTTTCTAATGAAATTTCCGAAGCAAAAGTAATTTGTGGCCACCCAAGTAATGCTGAAATCATTTGTCCAGTTTGATTATTATCATCATCAATGGTTTGTTTTCCTGTTATTATCAAACCTGGTGTTTCGTGCCTTGCAACTGTTGCAATAGTTTTTGCTACATCAATAGGTTCAATTTTATTTTCTGTAACAATTAAAATACAACGATCAGCACCCATCGCAAAGGCCGACCTCAAAACATCTTCACTTTTTTGATTGCCAACACAAACAGCGACAACTTCTGTTGCTTTACCTGCTTCTTTTAATCTAATAGCTTCTTCTAGTGCAATTTCACAAAATGGATTCATAGCCATTTTTACACCTGAATCTTCTACGCCTGTTTTATCAGCCTTAATACGAATTTGCATATTCGAATCAATAACTTTTTTAATCGGCACAATTACCCTCATAATACTCTTATCCTCTCAGCCTTTCGTTTTTAGTGTCATACGGACTTTCTTCAACAACTATTGCTTTAAATTTATCTCCCAGTATTTCGATTTCTAATTCTGTGCCTATACTAACATATTTAGATTCTAAATAACACATTGAAAATGCCCTATCAGTTCTGTGTCCATAAGCACCTGATGCGGCACGCCCTACTAATTTTTCACCATCAAATATAGGTTCATTAGGGCCTGTATCTCGATCTTGTAATCCAAACACTTCCATTTGAACTAATTTCTTTTTTAAACCTTCTGCCTGTTGTTTTTGCAATGCTTTTTTACCAACAAAATCTTTATTCATATCAATAAAACGATCCAAGCCTGCTTCCAATGCGGAATATTCACGAGTTAATTCGTGTCCTGGCATTCTATATGATTTTTCAATACGCATAGACTCCATAGCACGAATCCCAACTAATCTCAAATCAAATTCTTGTCCAGCTTCCCAAATCTTGTCGAAAATATGATTTTGATATTCTATCGGGTGATGCAATTCCCAACCTAATTCACCAATAAAGTTTACACGCATTGCCCTTACATCAGGAGCATATCCAACTTCAATAGTTTGTTGAGTAAGCCATTTAAACGCATCATTAGAAACATCAGTATTAGTTACTTTTTCAAGTATTTTCCTTGAATTCGGCCCCGCCAAGACAAATACCCCGTATTGTGTTGTGACATTTCTATATGTTGCAGAACCATCAGTTGGAATATTTCTTTTGATAAAATCCTCATCAATTCTTTCCATTCCAGCACCAGAAACAATATAATAATGATTGTCTGATATTTTAGTAATAGTCCATTCGTGCTTTACACCACCTGTTTTATCAAGAATATAAGCAAGCGATGAACGACCGTTCTTGGTTGGAACCCTACTTGCAACAACACTATCTAGCCATTCGTGAGACTTATCACCCGTAATTTCAAATTTTGTAAATCCGGATAAATCCATTAAACCCGCGGAATCGCGCATTGCTAAGCATTCTTGGGCAACATATGGACGATAATTTGTTCGTCTGAATGAATTAACATCTTTCGGCTCCACCCCCTTAGGTGCAAACCAATTAGGTCTTTCCCAACCATATCTAGCACCAAAACAAGCACCCATCATTTTTAACTTATCATAAACAGGTGTTGTTTTTAATGGACGGCCTGCCGGACGCTCTTCATCTTCGAAATGTGTTATAAATACATGATCATAACATTCTTCATTTTTAACAATAGAATAATTTCTGCCTGCAAAGTCACCAAATCTTAAAGGAGAAATTGGATTAAAATCTAAATCTGTGTCACCTTGGGTAATTAATTCAGATAAATAATGCCCAACCCCACCTGCGGCTGTCACACCAAAACTAAAACCTTCGGCAAACCAGAAATTTTTAAGCCCATAAGCTTCACCAACAACCGGATTTCCATCTGGTGTATATGCAATAGGCCCGTTAATAATATCTTTTACACCAGCAGAACTAAAAGATGGAACTCGCTTCATCGCTGCTTCTACATGTGGCATAAGTCTTTCCAAATCACCTGGAAACAATTCTTTTCCAAATGTTTCAGGAACACCATCTTCGAACCTTGCCGGAGCGCCTTTTTCATATGGACCCAATATATAACCTCGACGCTCTTCGCGTAAATAATACTGAGCATCAGATTCTCTTAACACAGGTAATTCTTTGTTACCCTGTTCACGATATTGTGCAAGTTCTGGAACTTCATCTGTAACGATATATTGATGTTCAACTGGTATCACAGGTATTCTTTGCCCGACCATACTTGCCGTTTGTCTTGCATAATTACCAGTTGCTGAAATAACATGCTCACAAGTAATAGAGCCTTGCTCACCATCGCGAGTTTTATAAAAAACTTCCCATTCACCATTTGCTTTTTGTTTAATATCAACAACTTCTGTATATAAATGTATAGTCCCGCCACGACTTCTAGCACCTTTTGCCAATGCTTGTGTTACATCAACCGGTGCTACGTGTCCATCAGTTGGGTGATACAAAGCACCAACTAAATCATCAACTTCTGCCAAAGGCCATAATTTTTTAACTTCACTAGGTGTAATTAATTCAAAAGGCACCCCTAGTGTATTTGCCGTGCCGACATATTTTTTATATTCATCCATACGATCTTGATTTGTCGCTAATCTTAAATTACCGGTTTGACGGAATGAAACTTCTTGTCCGGTTTCTTTTTCTAGTGAGTTATATAAATCAATGGTATTTTTATGTATTTTACCAACGGTATACGACATATTAAATAATGGCAGTAAACCCGCCGCATGCCAAGTTGAGCCGGCTGTTAATTCTGTTCTTTCTAATAACACAGAATCCTCGAACCCTTTATATTTTGTTAAATGATATAATATTGAAGCTCCAACAACTCCACCACCAATTACAACTGCTCTTGCTTGATTTTTAATAGTCATTATAGTACCCCTGTAAAAAAATTATGATTGTAAATTTAAAATGAATAGTTTGTAAAATTTTACGAATATAAACTATCAAAAAAAAATATTTTTTAAAACTATTTTGTTTTTTAGAATAATAAAAAACGACATTTTATATCTCAAAAAAGGAACAAAAATTATTATTGTTATATAAGATATTGCATAAAGAATAAATTTTAACTAAAAAATAATTAGTTATATAATTTAAAAAAATTTTGATAAGGGGGCAAAATGATTGAAAGAGAAAGAAGATCTCGTCGTGGTGGTGGAAGAAGCGGTCGTGAAAAAACAAAAAACTTAAACGAATACCCAGCTTATGCTGAAAGAAAGATTAACTTCTTTGAACCTTATTCAAAAGAACAAATTAATAAAATTATTAATGATGCAGAAGTTTTACTAGAAGAAGTCGGCATAGATTTTCGCGATGATAGTGAAGTACTTGAAATATGGGAAAAAGCTGGTGCTAGCATTGAAAATAATCGAGTAAGATTTAAAAAAGGAATGCTAAGAGAAATATTAAAGACAGCTCCGTCGGAATTTATTCAACACGCTAGAAACCCGAAACGAAATGTAAAAATTGGTGGTAAAAATACTGTTTATGTTCCGGCATACGGTTCCCCTTTTGTTAGAGACTTAGAAAACGGTCGCAGATATGCGACTATTGCAGATTTCCAAAATCTTGTTAAATTAGCCTATATGTTACCAGGTTGTAATCACAGCGGTGGTACGGTGTGTGAACCAACTGACATAGTAGTTAATAAACGACACTTAGATATGGTTTATTCGCATATGAAATATTCAGACAAGCCTTTTATGGGTTCGGTAACTGCTCCGCAAAGGGCGCAAGATACTGTTGATATGTGTAAAATATTATTTGGCGAAGATTTTGTTGATCAAAATTGTGTAGTAATTAACTTAATTAATGCAAATTCACCGATGGTGTATGACGATACTATGCTAGGTGCGCTAAAAGTATATGCAAAAAATAATCAAGCCTGTATTATTTCACCCTTTATATTAGCTGGGGCGATGTCTCCTGTTACTGTTGTTGCGACATTAACACAAATCGTGGCCGAAGCGATGGCCGGAATGGCATTAACACAACTTGTTCGCAAAGGTGCGCCTGTTGTGTTTGGAACTTTTGCATCGACAACTAATCTACAAACAGGTGCGCCTTCCTTTGGTGGCCCTGAAAGTTCATTGATATTGTATGGTGCGGCACAAGTAGCAAGAACATTAAAAATTCCGTTTCGTTCTGGTGGTGGTTTAAATGCATCTAAATTACCTGATGCACAATCAGCATACGAAGCAACAAATACTTTAACAAGTGCAACAAATGCCGGTGTTAACTTTATGTTGCATTCGCACGGTTGGCTAGAGGGTGGATTGGTAATGAGTTTTGAAAAATTTATTATGGATGCCGAACAAACGCAAGGATATATGAAATTCTTGAACGGGCCTGATATGTCTGATAATGGATGTGGTATTGGTTCGTGGCAAGAAGTAGGAGTTGGAAAACATTTCTTGGGCTGTACTCATACTCAAAATAATTTCCGTACTGCTTTTTACAACTATACATCATCAGATTCAAATAGTTTTGAGCAATGGGAATCAGAAGGCGAAAAAACTCTTGAAATGCGCGCAAATGAACGCAAAAAAGAATTACTAGCATCATATCAAGCACCAGAGCTAGATACTGAAATCGATAATAAGTTGCAAGAGTTTATAAAAAACAAAAAAGACTCTATGCCTGATGCAAATTACTAAAATAATATTTTTATAAAACTATACAACAATAAAAAAACCCTAGGTATTCCCTAGGGTTTAAAATGGTTGGTCTGGGCAGACTTGAACTGCCGACCTCACGCTTATCAGGCGTGCGCTCTAACCAGCTGAGCTACAGACCAATAATCCATATTTGCGTTTTATATATAGATTTTAGCAACTAGTCAATACTAAAAATAATTTTTATTGAAAAGTTTTTATATTTTTTACAAAAATACTAGAATTAATGACATAAATACTGTACTATGTCTTATTATTCCAAAACAAATTATAAAATAAAAAATAATGGTAAACAACATAAATGACAAAAAAACATTATAAGCAAGTTCCTTCATCAATAAGTTTTCCTAAACTAGAAGAAGAAATATTATCTTACTGGGAAAAAAATAACACTTTTCAGAAGTCTATTGATAATCGTCCATCAAAGATAGATGGGATACGAAACGATTTTGTATTTTATGATGGCCCTCCTTTTGCAAATGGATTACCACATTATGGACACCTTGTAACAGGTTATGTGAAAGATATAATCCCAAGATATAAAACAATGAAAGGGAAAAAAGTAAACCGTCGTTTTGGTTGGGATACACACGGATTACCTGCTGAATTACAATCTGAAAAAGAATTAAAAGTTTCAGGTCGCTTGGAAATACTTGATTACGGAATAGATAAATTTAACAAACATTGTGAAAAATCTGTACTTAGGTTTACCGACGAATGGGAAAAATATGTTTCGCGTTCTGCTCGTTGGGTTGATTTTAAAAACTCATATAAAACTATGGATTCCGGTTATATGGAGTCAGTTATTTGGGCATTTAAAGAATTATGGGAAAAAGGGTTAATTTACGAAGATTATCGTGTTGTGCCTTATTCTTGGGCGGTGGAAAGTCCTCTTTCAAATTTTGAAATAAGAATGGATAATGCTACTCGTCAACGCCAAGACCCTACTGTCACGGCTGGATTTAAATTAAATGGTATGGACAAAACAACATATATATGTGCTTGGACAACAACACCTTGGACATTACCATCTAACCTAGCTCTTGCGGTAGGTAAAAATATGGAATATGCAATCCTAGAAAACGAACAAGCCTGTTATATATTTTCTGTTGGTTCAATATCAAAATACAGCAAAGAAATTGAAGAACTAGGATTAAAGCAAATAAAAACAATCAAAGGTTCTGAATTAGGTGGTAAAACATACACACCATTATTTAATTATTTTGAAAATCACGAAAATGCATTCCGTATTTTAGCGGTTGATTGGGTAGAAGATGGTGAAGGCACAGGCTGTGTACATATGGCTCCTGGTTTTGGTGAAATTGATATGGAAGCCTGCCGTGAAGCGGGAATTAAATTAGTTGTCCCTGTTGATTCAAAAGGCTTGTTTACCAGTGAAATCCCTGATTACGAAGGCAAGCATGTATTTGAAACTAACAAAGACATTGCTAGAAGATTAAGAGAGAGCGGGCAATTAATTCGATTTGAAACATACTTGCATAATTATCCACATTGTTGGCGTACAGATGAACCAATAATTTATAAAGCAATTAATGGTTGGTATGTAAAAGTTAGTGAATTCAAAGATAAAATGGTTGAATTAAACAAATCTATAAATTGGATACCGGAACATATCAAAGATGGACAGTTTGGTAAATGGCTTGAAAATGCAAAAGATTGGAATATTTCAAGAGATAGATTTTGGGGCGCTCCGATTCCTGTGTGGATTAGTGACGATCCAAAATACCCAAGAATTGATGTTTACGGCTCAATAGACGAACTAGAACAAGATTTTGGAACAAGACCTGAAAGCTTGCACCGTCCACATATCGATGAATTAACTCGTCCAAATCCAGATGACCCAACAGGAAAGTCTGTAATGCGTCGTGTTGAAGCAGTTCTTGATTGTTGGTTTGAATCTGGTTCAATGCCATTTGCACAAGTACACTATCCTTTTGAAAACAAAGATTGGTTTGAAAGTAATTTCCCAGGTGATTTTATTGTTGAGTATGTTGCGCAAACTCGCGGTTGGTTTTATACATTAATGGTAATGTCAACAGCCCTATTTGAGCGCGCACCATTTAAAAACTGTATTTGTCACGGGGTTGTCTTAGATGAAAACCACGAAAAATTATCAAAAAGATTAAAAAACTATCCCGATCCAGTCGATATGTTTAACAAACACGGTTCCGATGCAATGCGTTGGTATATGGTGTCAAGCCCACTTATGAGTGGTGGTGATTTAGCAATTGACTTAAAAGGTGCAGGAATAGGACAAACTGTAAGGCAAATAAATATTCCTATGTGGAATGCTTATTATTTCTTTACCCTTTATGCCAATGCTGAAAATATTAAAGCACATAAAATTCATTCATCTGACAATGTTTTAGATAGATATATTTTATCAAAATCACATAATCTAGTGAAATCTGTTGAAGAACATATGGACAATCTGCAACTTGCAAGTGCAACGGCCGAGATACAAGCATTTCTAGAAACAATGAATAATTGGTATATCCGCAGAAATCGTGAAAGATTTTGGAATGGTAAACAACAAGCATTTAATACTCTATACACAGTCATAGAGATATTATGTAAAGTTTCAGCTCCGTTCTTACCTATGTTAAGTGAAAAAATTTATACTGAATTAACAGGACAAGAATCAGTTCACCTTAGCGATTGGGAAAATGTCGACGAGCTACCAAATGACACGAATCTAATAAATACAATGGATATTATCCGTGAAACTTGCTCAACAGCACTAGGGATTCGTGAAGCAAACAAGCTAAGAGTTCGTCAACCATTACAAAAAATGACTGTTGTAGTGGAAAATCACGCCGGCTTAGAGGAATTTAGTGATATCTTAAAAGAAGAAGTAAATGTTAAAGATATTAAAATAGATTCTGATTTAAGTAGATACGGTGATATGCAATTAGTTGTTAATCCAAAAATCGGTAAAAGATTAGGTTCAAAAATGAAAGAAGTAATGATTGAATCTAAATCAGGTAATTATAAAAATCTAGATAATGGTAATGTAGAAGTTGCTGGGATTGAATTACAAGGCGATGATTACACAATGAGATTGAAAACAACTGATGGAATGGCCGCCCAAACAATGCAAAATGGTATGGGGGTTGTTATCCTAGACACAGAAATAAGTAAAGAACTAGAACAAGAAGGACTAGCACGAGATTTAGTAAGAGCAATACAAAATGCTCGTAAAGATGCGAAGCTAGATGTAAGTAACAGAATATCATTAACAATCAAACTACAACAAGAATTAGTTGAAGTAGTAAATCAATTTAATGATTTTATTAAATCAGAAGTTCTAGCAAGTGAATTAGTAATTGTTTTATCAGAAGATGATGTGCAATCTGATTACACATATGAAAATATTAAAATTGGTTCTTACAGCATAGATTTAGGAATATCAAAAATATAAATATTGTTATTTAAAACAATGATCAATAAAAAAAGTTTATTTAATTATATAAATAAACTTTTTTTTATTATGTTTTTATTGTGCTAGTAAATACTAGACTTAATACTGTTATTTTTTTAAATCAGATATATTAGGAATTACATTATCGACAACTTTCTCACCTAATTTTTTATCAGCAGTTATAATTTTAACAACCTCAGTTGCTTTTTCTAGTACAACTTTTCTTATTTCATCAATTGCTTCGGATTCAGCACGATTAATATTTTCTCGTGAACGAATTCTCGCTCGTTTGATACTATTTTGTGTTTTTTCTTGTATTTCTTCGGTAATAACAAGAGCTTCTTTACGAGCTTGTTCTATGAATACTTTACTTTCTTCTACAATTTCGCGGTATTTTTTCTCTTGCTCTACTAGTAATTTTTGTGCTTGTCCGCGAACTTGTTCAGCAGAAACAATATTATCTGTAATTTTTCTTATTCTTTCGTACGAAGAACCCAGTACAGCATTACTTCCTTTGAATACAATAATAGCAATTACTGTGAAAAAACCGCAAGCCACCCAAAAACTAGGATTTACAAATAACATTTCCATAATATATTCCTATTTTACCAATTTAATTGTTTTTTCAATTTCTTTTTTACTAACTTTTACACCGATAATTTTATCAAGAGAGTCAGTTGCTATATCAGATACAATTTTATCAATATTATCCATAGCTTCTTGCTTAGATTTTTTGATATTTTCTATAGCTATTTCTGTTAAAGCAATATTTTCTTCGTTGAACTCAGCAATTTTTTCATCGTGTATTTTCAAAGCATTGTTTTTAGCATTTAAAATAATTTCTTCTGTTTCTTGCTTGGTAACTTGTAATTGTTCATTATAATCGTTCAAGATACTTTCTGCTTCTATTTTTAATTCTTCGGCTCTTTTCAAGTCACCCGCTATTTTTTGTTTACGACGAGCAAAAATTGATTGCATTCTTGGAACTACGAATATAGTCATAAGAGTATACATCATAACAAAAACAACGATTAACCAAAATATTTGGCTTATCCAAGTACTGAATTCTAATTGTGGCATTCTAAAAAATTCCTATAAAATAAATTCCCCTAGTCGCAAACTAGGGGAGAATTATTAACCAAACATAGCCATAAACGCAATAATAAGTGCGAATAGACCAACTGCCTCAGTTACGGCGAAACCGATCCAAATAAATGCGCCAATTTCTTCTTTAGAAGCAGGGTTGCGAGATATTGCTGTAATATATGAAGCCCATACATTACCAACACCAATACCGGCACCGATTAAACCACAAGCCGCAAGACCAGCAGCGATTAATTTAGCAGATTCTAATTCCATAGGACTTTTCCTTTTCTTTTTTATTTCTATTGCTATTAAAAACTAAGTAAGCCAAACATACCAATCTTTTTAAAAACTGGCAATAAAAAATATCATTTTAATGTAAATGAATCGCATCGTGTAAGTAAACACATGTTAAAATAGCAAAAACATACGCTTGAATTACAGCAACCATTATTTCTAGAACCGTTATTGCAACGACTGCTACAAAGGGAACGATACCTGGTAAAATATATGTTGCCCCTAGCGAAACAACAAAACCAGCAATAACTTTTAACAATACGTGACCGGCAACCATATTAGCGAACAACCTTACAGCAAGAGAGACAGGACGAGAGAAATACGAAACAATCTCAATAGGTATTAACACAGGAGCTGAAACTATCGGAGCACCACTTGGGAAAAACAATCCGAAAAATTTGAACCCGTGTTTAAAAATACCAAACAATGTTACAAATGAAAATATAATCATAGCCATTGCACCTGTTACAGCTAGATGACTAGTAAATGTAAAAGCACCTGGTACAAGACCAATTAAATTACCAAATAATACGAATATAAATAATGAGAACACAGCCGGAAAGAATGCTTTACCACCACTTCCTATGTTATCAGAGACAATATTGCCCGCTGTATCAAATAAGTTTTCAGCAAATGCTTGAAACGGCCCAGGAACGATTTTCCTTCCGCTAGTTGCAAACATAAAGAATGACACTGCACTTATAACTGAAATAAACATCCACAACGATGAATTAGTAAAGGAAATATCGACTCCAGCCACATTAATTGGCACAAGTGTTTTAATAGTAAATTGTTCTAAAGGGCTAGACATATTATTTCCTTCTTATAATTTATTCTTTTTATTTTCTTGTTCAAGTCTATTAGCTGTTTTTATTACATTACTAATACCAGCACCTAAACCAAACATTAAAAATACAATTAGCCAGAGTGGCTTGGTTTCAAAATAAGAATCTAAGTTATAACCTATGAAAACCCCTACTAAGACACCAGCTAGCAAGTCAGTAGCAACTTTCATACCCAACCCGACACCAGATGTTGACACATTTTTTTTAGCTTTTTTACCTGATTTCAAATTTTTTATTTGTTTTTCTAAATCAGATAAATTCTTTATGTCTTTTCTGACAGGTTTTTTTGCCATAATTATACTCTTATTTTGTGACAATATATTGTTTTTTAATTTTATAGTCAATATAAATAACTATTATTTTTACTAATTCAATTGTTTTTCAATTTCTGCAAAAAATTCTTTTTTATCAGGTAATCCATTGAATCTTTTATTACCAACAATAATAAGTGGTGTTCCTTTAAGATCCTTGTTCTTTTGAATTTTCTCTTTATCAAATTTAATTTCATTCATTAAATTTTCATCTGATAATATTGAATCAACTTTTTGTTTATCAAGACCAGCAATTCTGCCCCATTTATACAATGTGTTTAAAGGATCATTAATTAAATTGTTTTGATTTAAATAAGCAAATTGTAAGTAATCAAAGTATTTTTCTTTTGGCAAACTAAGCCCTAACATAGAAGTTGCAAGAGCTACATTATCTAGTGGGTAGTTGCGATAAACTATTTTTACTTTTCCTGTATCGACATATTTTTCTAGTAATTCTGGATAAAATTCACGGTGGAATCTACTACAAAATCCACAAGTAAAAGAAGAAAATTCTTGAATTACAACCGGTGCATTTGAACTACCTTTTTCGCGTATTATATCGATTGCATTTGCACTAGATGATAGCGCACCTAAAAATCCTACTAACATAAATAGCTTTTTTAAAAATTTCATTTTTCCTCCTTAATGATATGACGGCCTAAGTTTTTAAGTGTTTTTTTAAGTTCTTTATCTTGTATATTTGATAACATATTATCAAGCTTTTCACAACTTCCTTGTATTTTAGGATCATTTTTTTCTAACTTGATTTCATCAATACTTGCATTAAAATCTTGGTGTATTTTTATTGATGATATAGCACAATAGCCCATAAAACTATTTATTCTTTCAATTATCAAACCATCCATATAAGAAATTTCAGTAGCATAAGCCCCTACAACACTAATGTGTAATGTAGCATTACTTCTACTACCCCTTTTATATGTTATTTTCTTGGGTCTTGATACTAATGATAATTCTTCACCAACTATTTGATTCCACATTGTTATAATTCTAAAATCATTAATACCGTTTTTAGATAATAGTTTTTTAAAAATCGGTTGAGATTTATTCAATAAAGAAACAGTAGCATTTGCTCGTTTATTATCATCTATCTTCTTATTAAATTTATTATAATATCTGTTAAATTTATTCATAATAAAAATATTGTATATCTTTAAATAAAAAAAAACCACACCTAAAATTAAAGTGTGGTTTTTTTGTGTGTAAAGTTAAATAAATTAAATAATACCAATTGAATTTAGTAATAAATAACCTATCGCAATTGGCGATATATACTTAGTCATTATAATAAATGCATTTTTCCAATAAAAATCTACTTTACCATTATTTGTAATTTCATCCATAATTCTCTTTGGTTTTATCCAACCAGCAAAAATTAAAATTAACAATCCACCTAATGGTAACAATATATTAGAAGAAACATAATTTAAGAAATCAAATACACCTAAATTAAATACTTCTAGGTCAACATTAATATTTAGCATAGAAGATAGTGTAACATCTGCCCAAATACCTAATGAGTAAGAACAAGCCACACCCATAAAGAATGTTAATAAACCAAATATTACTGCTGATTTTTTACGGCAAACACCTTTTTCTTCACTCCAATAAGAAGTCATTACTTCTAGAATAGAAATAGCAGAAGTTAAAGCAGCAAAGAATAATAGTATAAAGAATAATATACCAAATAACTGTCCACCGAACATTTGATTAAATACCGCAGGTAATATGATAAATGTCAATCCTGGACCAGCTGTATTATCAAAACCGAAAGAAAACACCGCTGGGAATACTAATAAACCAGCAAGGAAAGCTACGGCTGTGTCAATACAAGCAACTTGGAAAGATGTATTTGGTAAATTCTCTTTCTTGTCAAGGTAAGATCCATAAGTAAGCATAGTACCCATACCCAATGATAGCGAGAAGAATGCTTGACCTAATGCAGCAGACCATAAATCAAAATCTCCTAGCTGAGACCAATCAGGAACTAAATAAAACTCTAAGCCTTTCATAGCACCATCTAGCATAAAGCCACGCAGAATAAGAGCAATAATAATAATAAATAATGCAGGCATTAATAGTGTTGATACTTTTTCAATACCGCCTTTGATACCACGAATAACAATAGCAATAACCATTAGCATAAATATTCCGTGATATATAACAGGAAGAGATGGATCAGCTATAAAATCTTCAAATTTTCCAGTTAAGGCATCAGGCTGTAAACCAGACAGAGAGCCCAATACCATTTCAACCGTGTAATATATAGTCCAACCCGCTACAACAGAGTAAAAAGATAAAACCATAAAACAGGCAACAACACCCATATAGCCAACTATTTTCCAACGTTTATTATGTAGTGAAGCAAATGCACCAACTGCATTTTTATTAGCCGCACGGCCAATAGCGATTTCTGATAACATTACAACTTTTACAATTGTAAATACTAAAATAAGGTAAGCAAGTAAAAACGCACCGCCACCAAATTTTCCAGCTAAATATGGAAATTTCCAGATATTCCCCAAGCCAACGGCAGAACCAGCGGCTGCTAGTATAAATCCTGTGCGTGAGCTCCATAATTCACGAGACATAATAACTCTCCTTTGTAAATGTTCAAGTCTTTAAATATTAAATGAGTATCATAATGATTAGATTTCAAGAATTAACCTAATGAATGATAAAACATTCTGAAATATAACACATTTTATAAATTTGTATATAATTTTATTTTAATATTTAGTATATTTATATAGTGGTATTGTATATTGCAATTTCATAAAAGTATTTGAAAGGCTTAAAATATGAGTAGAGATAATTTTTATAACTCATTGAAAAATGAAATAAAAAATATAAAAAATAAAGGGTTATATAAAAAAGAAAGAATTATAAAATCTTCTCAATCAGAAAAAATAAATGCCGATAACAAAGAGGTTATATGCCTTTGTGCAAACAATTATCTAGGACTTGCAAATGATGAGAGAATATCAAAATCTGCTATAAACACATTAAAAGAACATAAATACGGTATGGCATCGGTTAGATTTATTTGTGGTACAACAAATAAACATAAAGAGTTAGAAGAAAAGATTTCCAATTTTCTTGGATTTGAAGATACGATTTTATATTCATCTTGTTTTGATGCCAACACAGGTTTATTTGAAACAATATTAACTAGTGAAGATGCTGTTATATCAGATGAGTTAAACCACGCCTCAATAATTGATGGTATCAGGTTATGCAAAGCAAAAAGATATCGTTACAAAAACAATAATATGGAAGATTTAGAAAAACAATTAATTCAAGCACGCAAAGATGGAGCTAGAAATATTTTAATTGCAACTGATGGTGTATTTTCTATGGACGGGCATATTGCAAACTTAAAAGAAATATGTAATTTAGCAGATAAATACGATGCACTTACGATGGTTGACGATTGTCACGCTGTTGGATTTTTAGGTAAAAAAGGTAAAGGTTCAATTGAATATTGCGATGTTATGGGGCGAGTTGATATAATGACCGGAACGCTGGGAAAAGCATTGGGCGGTGCATCAGGTGGTTATACTTCGGCCAAAAAAGAAGTAATAGAATTACTTAGGCAAAGAAGCCGTCCGTATTTATTTTCCAATACTCTTGTTCCATCAATAGTATCGGCTAGTTTAACTGCTATTGATATTATAGAAAAAGGTGATGATTTAAGACAAAAGTTACAAGAAAATACTGATTATTTCCGTAAAAAAATGTCAGAACTTGGTTTTTCATTAATCGATGGAAACCACCCTATTGTGCCGGTAATGCTAGGCGATGCAAAACTAGCTTCTGATATGGCGGATAAATTGATGGAAAAAAATGTTTATGTAATAGGTTTTTCTTTCCCTGTTGTGCCAATGGAAAAGGCTCGTATTCGCACACAAATGAATGCTAAATTAACAAAAAAACAAATAGATGTCGTATTAAAAGCATTTGAACAAGTTGGTAAAGAATTAGGAGTAATAAATGAATAATCAAACTATGAAAGCATTAGGCAAACTGAAAAAAGCTTCTGGATTATCATTGTTTGATGCACCAATTCCCGAATATGGTGCAAATGATGTATTAATTAAAATCAAAAAAACTGCTATTTGTGGAACCGATATGCATATATATAATTGGGATAAATGGTCGCAAAAAACTATAAAGGTTCCAATGATAACTGGTCACGAATTTGTAGGTGAAATAGTGGAAGTAGGTTCTGCTGTTAATGATTATAAAATTGGACAACGAGTAAGTGGTGAAGGTCATATTACTTGTAATGTATGTCGTAATTGTCGCACAGGAAAAGCACATATTTGCGACAAGACAAAAGGTGTTGGAATTCACCGTGATGGTGCATTTGCTGAATATATGGTATTGCCACAATCAAATGTAATCCTGATACCTGATGATATTAGTGATGAAATAGCATCAATACTTGATCCATTAGGAAATGCAGTTCACACGGCATTATCATTTGATACAAAAGGCGAAGATGTTTTAATAACCGGCGCAGGTCCAATTGGTTGTATGGCTGTGAAAATTGCAAAAAAAGTAGGTGCAAGAAGAATTGTAATAACTGATATTAATAAATATAGGTTAGAACTAGCAAAAAAAATGGGGGCTGATTTTATAGTTGATGTTACTAAAGAAAAACTCAGCGAAGTAATGGTGAATAGAATAGGATTATCAGAAGGTTTTGATGTTGGGTTTGAAATGTCTGGTTCCCCGTCAGCATTTACAACAATGATTGATTGTTTAAGATCAGGTAGTCCAATTTCATTATTAGGAATACCTTCAAAAAATGATTTTGAATTAGATTGGGGTAAATTTATTTTTAAGGGTTTAACGATAAAAGGCATATATGGGCGAGAAATGTATGATACTTGGTATAAAATGCTTGCTATGATACAAGGTGGCCTAGATGTAAGCGATGTAATAACCCACAGATTTAAAATTCAAGATTACGAACAAGGCTTTAAAGTAATGAATTCGGGTAAAAGTGGTAAAGTAATTTTAGAATGGGATTAAAAAAACAATAAAATAAAATGTGCAATTTAAGGTTAACGCCTTTTGGCTTTCTTTTTATTCTTCTTATTATTAATTTTAGCTTTTGTTTTTCTAACTTTTTTCTTTTTCTTCTTCTTTTTCATTTTATATATATCTTGCTCAATAACGGTGTTGCTTAATGATGATATACTAACAAAATCAACCTGCTCTTCTGAACTAACACCTTTACGCACATAAATTCTGTACATTCCGTATACGCAATTAACCAACAAACATATCATTATTAAATACGGAAATGCACTAATGCCGAACTTTTCCATTATAGGTCCTATTGATATTGTACCAATGGCTCCCATAATAGATGATAATAATACCATCCAAGAAGAAGCAGAAAGTATTTCCGTCACTTTAA
>Ga0315324_10000122_pt1 | contig 29238 bp, 22 predicted proteins | sample M150021515metaG_FD_203919 | JGI IMG/M metagenome (GOLD analysis project Ga0315324, IMG submission 203919) | Ammonia-oxidizing marine archaeal communities from Monterey Bay, California, United States - M1 500m 21515 | ecosystem: Environmental > Aquatic > Marine > Intertidal zone | place: USA...
AAAAACTCTGTTCGGCGTGCTTAGAGCCATCTTAAGAGATTAGGCATAGGAGTAACATCGAATCACTCGGTTGTTTGGCGACAAAACCAGTGTGGCCTCCCCCCCTAACCGCAAGTTGCCGATCGATGCTCCCCTGGAGCCGCGGCTGGAGTTCTGGATCGAGAGGGACCCGTAGGGTCAATTTACCAAATCCATACTCTCTTGCGGCATCTACAAGATGGGAGATTGTATCTTCGGAAAGGTCACAATGAACAAGTTTGACAATACGTCCTGTAGCCTGAATCAGAAGGGGTTGATTCGAGTCGTTGAAAGTGAAGGGATCTAAATGATGGATTTGAGGCCTCCTGCCTTCAGAAATACTCCAGGTCACCTCTTGGCCAGGAAGAACATCGTTGAGAAATTCTGTGGCTAAACCCGATTCTACTAACGCAGCGTCTAGAATGCTGACATGCTCTCCCCTTCGAGGCGGCCTTCGGTGTGAAGAAGATGGTGAAATTCCGCCTTCGACAATTGTGGGTTTATTCTTGAGAGTTGGAGGTATACGAATAAAACGACGTTCGTTATTTGGTGAAGATAATTGCCCAAGCCATAGTGACAGTCTATCGATTCGCCCCCGTCCCCGGCTAGTCCAAACCCAAGTTTTGCCAATACCTGGCCAATGCTCCTCAACCATGGTTTCAACTTCTTGTCGCTGTTCGGATATTAATCTCGGAGATAGGTCCAACAGAATCGCTGGACCGCGTTCGCCGTGAGAAAGGTGGTCTTTCCAAGCTGCAAAGATTTCAGGTAGTTGCGGTGCCATTTCATCTAAGCCATGCGTCCGCGAATTTCGGGGCCTTGCCGGATCTAGGTGTAGCATAGCAATCTTTTGTGAAGAGTCGCCTACCGTTCCATCACCAACACGAATTCTTGAGCCTAATAATGCTGCATCAAAGCCATGTTGTGATACCCTGAGGAAGTTTGAGTTTGCAGCCTTGGCTGTTGCTTCATCTAATTCGATTCCCAAGCCCTCTCTGCCCATCATCGCACAATATGCTGCAAGTTGAATACCACTACCGCAGGCTGGGTCGAGAATGATTCCGTTTGGCAATTTACATTTCCTTACCAATTTCGCTCTTTCAACTGCTATTTGCCAAGGAGTAGCAAGGGGTTTTGCTTGTTCGGCATAATGGAATAACAGCCCCTCAGGAGCGGTTGAATCCCTGATAGTTGGACCGTCAAGGTCTGCATCGAGTGGATTTAATTCCAAATTATTCACCCGGAAATATCTGAACGTACCAACAAGCTCTCGAAAGTGATTCCTGCTGCCTCAAATGCCTCTTTTCCGCCTTCTTCACGATCTAGAATAGTAATGACTGCAACCACTTTACAGGGTGTATCTTCCTCGATGCGCCTAACGGCTTGAATTGCAGAACCGCCGGTCGTGGTCACATCCTCGAGAATGATTACATCGCCACCCTCTGCAATTGATGTTCCTTCGATTCCGGGTGGATTGTTTGTCTTGCGGCCCCCTCGCCCTTTCGCTTGTTTGCGAACCATAAAGCCAAGTCTATCGGATGTGTAATCCGTTGCTATAACCAAAGCCGCTAATGGGACTGCACCAAGTTCTAACCCCCCTACAAAATCTGCTCCGATTTCATCACATCTTAGGTTCATCAATTCGCCCACAAGGCGTCCTGCCTCTGGATTCATCATTACTGGCTTCATATCGAAGAACCAACGCGATGTTCTGCCGCTTGCCAAAGTGAAGGCATCATCTGAGCCCCCGTCAAGGAATGCAAGGTCTCGGACCGTGTCGACTAAACGAGCCCAGCGGGGGTCTTCGCGCATAGCAGGTGATACTGACATGGACTACACCATCCATTTGAGACGGATGAACCTTTCCTTGAATCGGCGGAGAGTTGAGTGAGAGTCCTTATGAGCCACCGGTGAGAAGCCGTGAGGGGTAGCCATGATTCAAGAGGGTGCGAAGGATGTCCACGACCCTCTTCTGGGCTTGGATATTGCACGTCTCGAAAAAGAGATGGAATCATATCATGATTGGTTTGATGAACGAACCGAGGAGGCTTACCAAATCGCCGCTAAAGCTAGAGCGAAAGGTTTTGACCACACATTAGAAGTTGAAATTCCTCGGGCTTCTGATTTAGCAAGTAGGACCGAAAAATTGCTCATTCACCACCTTGAGGGAGTCGAGGTTGCTGAAGATATCAGAATACTACTCGCAGAATTTGACCGTGAAACAACTTCGATTAAAATGGCAACTATGGTTGCAAAAAGATTCCGTGAAGCCGGATATGATTTACAGAAGAGTATCGATGTTGCACTTCGTGTAGGATTGGCTATTTTGACAGAGGCTGTACTAGTTGCACCCTTAGAGGGAATTAGTGAAGTTAGACTATTATCAAATGTTGATGGCTCCCAATTTCTCTCAATACATTTCGCCGGACCGATTCGTGCTGCTGGAGGGACGGCCCAAGCGCTTGCTGTCCTGATCGCCGATATGGTTCGAAGAGAATTGGATGTTGATGCATACAAACCAACGGATGATGAGGTTGAAAGAGTCAAAGAAGAATTTGGATTATATCGTGGCGGTCTACAATACCGGCCCCCCCCTGAGGAAGTTGATACGATTGTCAGGGCGTGCCCTGTAATGATCAACGGGGAATCTACTGAGGATATCGAATGTGCTGGTTACGGCAGGGTTCGGAATATTGACGACGCTCGTATTCGCGGAGGTGTTCTTCTTGTAATTGGAGAAGGGTTGTGCCTTAAAGCGCCAAAGATCCAACGCCACACTGAACGCCTAAATGTTCCTGGCTGGGAGTTCATATCCACCTTTGCAAATAAAAACAAAGCGAAGGATGAAGGGATTAATTCCAATGGTTTCAAATCAAGAAAGGTTCCGCCGATTTCGAAATTTATGAAGGATATTATTGCCGGTAGGCCTGTTTTCGGCGCCCCTCTTGAGCCGGGTGGTTTCCGTCTTAGATATGGGCGGGCAAGACCATCGGGGTTGGCCGCTGGATCTTGTAATGCAGCAAGTATGGCTGCAATGGATGATTTCATCACAGTCGGCACCCAAATGAAAATCGAAAGACCAGGAAAGGCCTGTGCAATCACTCCTTGTGATATTGCTGAAGGGCCTTGGGCTATATTGAAAGATGGAAGTTTTAGACGATATGACGATGCCGCTTCATTTAGAAAAGATAAGGCCAAAGTAGCATCCATTTGGGATAACGGAGAACTTGTTTTAGGATATGGGGAGTTCATGGAGAACAACAAAAATTTGGTTCCCGCTGGTTACTCTCATGATTGGTGGGCTGCTGATTTAATCGATGCCTTGGATAGTGAACAAGCCGTGAATGACTTCTGTCGAATTATGCCACTAGATAGGGAATCGATGCCAGAGGGGGTGCCCGGTTCACCGATAAACCAGACGACAGACATGGACGTGAGATTCCATACTAGGCGCAAATGGAGGGATGCTCTAATCACACTCAATCCCTCATGGAATTCAACTAAAGAAATTGCAATACGGTTCTCTACATCTTTAATCGGCCCGCATAATCCCTGGTGGCTAGACTTGCCGATTGAATGGGTTCCTGCGTTGTTGAAAATGATTGAAACATCGACCATCCAAGATGGGAACTTACGATTCGCCGCAGGGGTAAAGGGATGGAATCCTGAAGAGATGGAGGTGCTTCGTCCTGAAAATGAGGTGGAATTGAACCATGGGGCAATCCCCGGTCCAGATATTCCTGTCGAAGATGGGATTTTTGATTCGCTCGTACCCCATAGTTGGGTGCTTAGAATTCATGGCTTAGTCAAAGGCTCTGCCCTAATGCTGGGACTTGCTCATCATCATGAGGGAGATGACCTCGTAATAACCGAAGGTTGGCAAGCGATGTTAGATGGTCTTGGCTTTTCTTCAAACGGTAAAGCACCCCTTCGGATTGAAGATGCCGCTGCTGTATTCAAAGGTAGGATTCAAGACCTCAGAGAGGCAGAAATAATTCTTGCTGATGAAAGAAAACGTAAGAATGAACTGGAGGGGGAGCGGTCGTCGGTCAGAATCGCTGCTGAAACAGGCGCTAGGCAACGTGGTCTTGGAATTGCAGAAACTGACATGATCGGTAAAGAAGCTGCAGATAAATTGCCAGACCCAGGACCAGATAAACCAGAAAAATACCTCCAATCTCAGATCTTAGAAGATGACCATGCTGTTGATGGAATTATAACTCAAATTAGACAAATATCGCGAATAAGGTGGGAGCATTCCGCACCTGTAAGAATTGGCTGCAGGATGGGTAGACCAGAAAAAAGTGCACCGCGCGAAAAACCTACTGTACATTCCCTATTCCCCCTAGCACTATTCGGTGGAAATCAAAGATTGATGGCCAACGCTGCAGAACAGCAAGAATTACGTGTACAGATGGGTGTTAGATTTTGTACAGTCTGTGACAAAAAAACTCCAATGATAACTTGTAATCACCGGAAATTGAATGATCTGGGTGAAGGGCGCCCCGGTGAGACTTGTGGTGGACGGACAGAATTGAGGGTATCTAGTGAAAATGAAAAATCTAGGCGCCGCGGTGAACTTCAAACGGTTAGACTTGACCATCTACTCGAAGATGCTAGGATATCTCTCGGGCTTGACCGAGTGCCGAAACGAATCAAGGGGGTAAAGAAATTGATGAGTAAAAATCAGACCCCTGAGCCCATAGAAAAGGGTGTTTTGCGTGCAAAGCATGGCCTCCCTGTATTCAGAGATGGCACTATACGTTTCGACATGAGTGATGTACCTGTAACACATTTTACCCCTGAAGAAATAGAGGTTGAATGGAATCGATTGAAACACCTAGGGTACACCCATGACTGCTTTGGTGAAGAATTGTGCAGAAACGATCAGTTACTGGAACTCTTCCCTCAGGATTTCATTCTAGCAAAGAATGGTGCCGAATATTTCATTAGAGCAGCCAAATATATTGATGATTTGTTGGTTCGTTTTTATGGCATGGAACCATTCTATCATGTCGAGACTCCAAGCGATTTGGTAGGTCAATTAATCTGTGCGCTCGCACCACACACCTCAGGCGGAGTTCTATCTCGGATAATTGGATTTACAAATAGTTCAGGAGGATATGCCCACCCTCTATTTCATGCCTCTAAGCGAAGAAACTGCGATGGAGATGAAGATGCAATCATGTTATTGATGGATGGTTTACTAAATTTCAGTAGAGAGATTTTGCCATCAAACCGTGGAGGGCAAATGGATGCCCCATTGGTTTTAACGACACGATTGAATCCAACTGAAGTCGATAAAGAAGCCTTGAATGTTGATTCGGGATGGCATTATGAAAGATGGTTCTACGAGGCTACAATCGAACAGCCTCATCCAAAATCTCTCACCAAACGCATGGACTTCGTCGAGCGGCGCCTCGGCACGGTAGCCGCTGTGAGGGGGCTTGGTTTCACTCACTCGACCAAGGATATGTCTGAAGGACCACCGTTGTCCGCATACAAAACTCTGGAGACAATGATTGACAAAATGAATGGTCAATTATCCCTGGGTCATAGACTGAGAGGAGTAGATGTTAGAACTGTAGCATCTAGTGTTGTTCGCTCACATTTCCTACCTGATTTGAGAGGTAACCTAGTAGCGTTTACTCGTCAAAAAGTCAGATGTCTCAAATGCGGACATTCTTATCGAAGAATGCCTTTAGCTGCTAAATGCATACAACCCCCAAAACAGAGTGGTAGAGGTATGAGTGCTTTTGGTGTTCGTAAGGCAGAAGGTGAAATGTGTAATGGAAATCTTGCATTAACTGTTACAGAGGGCGCTGTAAGAAAATACATTAAAGTTACAAAGCACGTAATGGAAACGTATGGTGTAGATCATTATACCAAACAAAATGTAGAGTGGTTGGCTGATAGCGCAGATAGTCTATTCAAAAATGACAGGGCTAAACAAATGAGCCTGGCTGACTTCTTGTGATTATTGTGGCCTAACGGGCTCTTGCCAGATTGCAGAGGGTGCCGCCTCTAATTCTGTGATTTCCTCAACAGTAATAGCGTCGATTTTCTCTAACCTTTTGTGGATAATTGACCTAACAATTGTTTCCCCATAGGCCAGGAGTAAGGTGCCTATTGAAAAGACTAGAAACCCGGGAATTAATGCGTTCTTTAATGGCCAGGTATAGAAAGTAGTTGTGACTTCAACACCTTCTTCGATTTCGGTAATTATGATTAGCGTCCCTTCATCTGAAGACGATGAAAAGGTCATGCAATCATCATTTGTTGTACCTGACCATGAATACAGAACTTCAGAATCCATCTCTATTTTGATACTAACATTGTAGAGTCCCCCGTTGGTCGATTCGAAGCAATGGACTAATTCATAATCACTGTTATCACCAACAAATGCAGTAATTTCTGCTTCTCTCTCTTCAGAAAAATCTGCCCCTGGCCGATTAATCTCTTGGCTTGCATTTTGCAGGGTAACAATGTACCACCCTGAATTTACGACGATGAGGGCGATAATCCATAAGGTGTGATTTTTTTTCATGCCCCGGCCTCCAATGAAAGCAATCGTAACACTTTACTCATCCACTTCAACTTGATTAATTTTCGTTTTTCATCAGTTACTCCAGACCATGGCCCAACCTCATTGGTTGAAAAGCCAATCAATTCGACTTCTTCGGCCCCTAAGGCGAATGCAATGCACACTGCTCTATCGCCGTCAGTAAATCCTCCAGGGTTATGCATTCCTTCAATGTCGTTTGGAGTTTGGTGGGTTAGTATCACTTCTTGGTGTTCATCGATAAGCGAAAGTACATTTTTCCAAGCACTAATATTGTCACCGTGGGCGTGAAGACATATTGGAATTCCCTTGTTAAGGGCATTCTCAAGATAGGGCGTTCCATCGCCATCACTTACGATTAAGACAACTTTTGAATAATTCTCTAAGGCCCCGATTGCACCATCTGCTACAATCGTTGGCAATGTCGGAATATAACCAAGTGGTGCTGCCGCTCCTACAACCACCACCTTGCCTTCTAGAGAAAGGGAAGGTGTGGGATTTTTACAATATTTCAACAGGTTGATTGCGCTTTCAATATCAGACTCGAGGCTCCAACCGAAAGATTCCCGTATCTCATCTTGGATGAGAACCAACTCTTGGTTTACCGGTTGCATCGTCTCAGGCCACCCCTATATCCCACATGAATAAGAGGGTTCAAATGCCTCCCCCGAAAATGGGCTTCTGTGCCCAAGCCGTACGCTATTCCCGACCTTGGAGACGAGGTCACACTTGCAAGATATCCGTTCTTGCCTCAGGCAAGAACTTGGATTGCGGGCATGGCATCGAAACATCAAATTGACATCGATGAGTTACTTGACGGGCCGATGATGGAAAGAGCACGTGTACGTGCAAGATCTCGCTTGGTCGATTCTGTTGACAGTAAAGACGGTGTAGAAGTTGCCTCGGTAGGCGACATACACACCGAAGAAGGTCGGTTACTCGAGGCCTTTTCATTCTATTATGCTCGATTAGTAGTCGGGGCAAGTGAAGATGAAAGGTTGATTTCTAGATGGGCTCAGGCTGAAGCAGAAAGAGCACAGCACATTCTTGAACAGGATGATGCTATTACCATAATTGCTAATACATATATTTCTGAAATAGAATGTGACAAAAATGGGCTCTGGAAAATAGGCCTATCCGATTTTATTGAATTGTGTACTGGAATTACGGGTTCTCGCTGGAGGCTTCCGAACTGTGACATCAAAGATGGCTGGGTAACCCTTCACGACGAAGGTGACAGATATTCGTCTAGGGGGAAGGTTGCTAGGTTATTACGGGAACGAATGAAGGATGATATCAAGATTGATGCTCTTGAAAAGATGGAGAAAATGGATGAAAGTTTGTTGATTCGGCTATCCGAACCAGTTGGGATGATTAGAGGGCTCGTAGCATCACGTACTGCAGAGACTATTGCGCTTATAGGGGCGGGTGAAGAAGACTGGCCGCCTTGTATGCGTAAGGCTGTATCTGAATTAGCAGAGGGAGTGAATGTCAATCATTTTGGCAGAGTATTCCTAGGTTCCATTTCGCGATGTATTGGTTTACCAACCGAGACTACTGTCGATTTCTTCAGAGCAGCTCCTGACTTCAATGAAGGAACAACAACATACCAGGTGAATCACCTCTATGAAAGAGAATATACACCATCTGGATGTTCTAAATTGAAGGTTAACCACAATTGTGCAGTGCGAACTGGTGATGACAGGTTATGTGACCAGCCCTGGATGGACCACCCTCTGAAATATATTCGTGCTAAACAACGTCGACGGAAAAAGCAAGCGAGCGTTGAAGTTAATGTCGAAACGCCCAAATCGGGCGATGATTGATGAATAGGGACTACATCAGGGCCATTGTAGCCGGGGCTGAACAATGACTCGAACTCTCGTACTAACTGTTGACCGAGACAATGATCTCGGGATAAAAACAGCAATACGCGGGCCCGTTGTTGGCCGGAAACAAGTGCTGACTGCAGCACTAAGGCTTGGTATTGCCGACCCAGAAGAAAGTGATACTAATGCAATATTAGGTGCTCTTCATCAACACGACAATCTTGTAGAATCTAACAGTGAGACCGATGAGGTTGAAATTGCAATCCTTACTGGTGACGAAAAAGTCGGTGTTCGCTCAGATCGGGCGATTGCTGCTCAGTTAGAAGAAGTGGTGACCGAATTTCAACCAGACCAAGCAATTCTAGTAACGGATGGGGCGGAAGATGAATCTGTTTTACCAATTATCCAAAGTCAAGTACGAATTGACCATGTTCAGAAAATTATTGTTAAGCAATCCAAGGGTATTGAAGGTACATACTACTACATCGTCAAAGCGCTGGAGGACCCAAAATGGCGTGCTAAGATGTTAGTTCCCCTTGGAGCAATCATGGCAATTTTCGGCCTAGGCGTTATGCTCCCCGATACTTTAGGTGGAATTGTAATCGGCGCCCTCCCTCTAGTTTTTGGTTTGTTTATCCTATCCAAGGGCCTTGGTCTTGAAGCGACCGTTGGTAGAATCGCTCAAGAGATGAGAGAGAATGCAGATGCCGCTATGTTCTCATCCCTTCTTTGGACTGCAACAGTGTTCAGTGCGATTTTTGCTGTTGCCACAGGGTATGACAAATTTATCGAGCTTGAAGCAAATGCCAATTATTCCGTTTTATGGATAGCAGTGGTGCATTCGGCTCTTGCTTGGATTGTTATCGCCTTCTTGACATCGACTGCTGGTTTTATGTTACTAAGATTACAGAAAGGTTCATTCTCTGGAAGATTAATTGTTTTGGGAGTGTTTGCAATGGTTGTTTATTCATTATTAGACCAAGGATTAGAAATTGCGATTAAGGTGTTGACTGGTGCGGATTATGAATTCTCAGTGCAAGGCATTTGGGAAGTAATGTTAGAGCCATTGATGTGGATTGCAATACTGTGGGTAACCACTACTATCGTACGTGCTGTACAAGCAAGGCAAGCCCAAGCAGACCGTTATTGGGGAATTTAATCACGATTGAAAAACTGCCTCGTGCATGCATTGTGGGCAGGTGACCTTGATTGGGCGCACATCAGGAATTCCTAATGGAGAAGAGCAGGCTGGGCAGATAATCGCTTGGCGCACTTGTGATTGATTGCTTTGACCGGTTTGTGAGGGGTTGTATTTCATTCGATATTGATCAGGGTTATCGATATATTTAGGCCCGGTTTGAATCGGTTGAGCCGGCCCTAAATCGACAACGTCCTTGTATGCACCCGGTACAAACTCATCTTCCAATTCAATCGGCGAAGGTGTAGTAACGGGGGCTGAAGCGTTGAATGCTGCTAATTGGGATTCGATATCTGCTAATCCAACGCCATGGGTTCGACTAACTGTATCCATCTCAAGCATTTGGTCGTATCCTGAAAGGCTAGCCAGGCGGGTTAGAACGTCTGCGGGCAGTGCCATAGTAGGGTCTCGGAGACTCTTTCCCATTGAAGGTTCGTTTCGCGCGCATCAACTTGGGAGTTCCCGCAGTAATCAGGGGGTTTATTTCTTATTATATGCAGCAAAGTGTAAGTTTACAGGTGTTTTAAGGGGTTTTATTTCCTGAATTATGCCATTTTATCGCACCATTTACTTGATGGGTTCAAATAGGTAGAGTGAAGGGCGGGCGAATAGAGAGGGTGTAAAATGCCACAAAGTAAACCGCTAAACTCGGCACGACGAAATGGTGCAAAATCAATTCGTTCGTTGACCTGTGGCCAAGTCATGAGTGTTCCGAATGTTCTCGGTAGAGACGCGTCGGTAGCAGATGCCCTTGACAGGATCACTAAGATGGATTGGGACCACTTGTTCATCGTAAATTCTGAGCGTGTTCCAATAGGAAGAATACACGCAGTAGATGTTTTGAAATTAATTGCAAGGAAGTCGGTCAATCGAGATATTGCTTGGATGCATGCTATTCCTGCACGGCAATTGATTACTCAAAATACTTTCACGATGCGCCAAAATACACCCCTTCTCAAAGCTGCAGCATTAATGCTAACTCATGATTTGAATCAATTGGCTGTAACCGATTCTGAAGGATCTATTGTTGGCTCGGTTTCACCTAGCACTGTCGCTAGGTACCTACCAAGGTTCATTCTCTGAGCAAGTTTCAACAATGGACTCTAGGTCGGTTGGCTATGTCCTCTTCTCCAAGGCTTTGGCCAAACCCCCCCGGTAATTCACCGCTGCCATTACCACCAGGACCTATGTTTTTCACTAGCCGGGAAATTAGTAAGATTTCGGCCCCTCAAATGCCAGAGGGTGAAAGTATCGATTTGGCTGGATTGCGTGACTTTATCGGTTCGCACTCTTTTGAAGATGGTACAACGGTTTCAGATGTAATAGATATAGAAAAACGCAGACCGTTATTGATTGCTGGTGAACTTGCAAATCCATACAGGCTATGTGATATTATGGCGCCAAATATGCCAATCATCCCAGTCAGAATTGAAGGCATTTGTAGAACATGGTCGGATAATTTGGATGATAGAGATATCAAGCCCGGCATTCATCATGTCACGATTGTACGTTCTCCTGGCTGGTGGGAAAGAACATTCATCACTCTTCTAGAGCCTGCGGATATGAAGAGGGTTGTGCAATGGCTAGATGGCCCTAACCCCAATACTTGGGCCCCAAAACGCTTGGCTGAAGGTGTGATTCGCCTGGAAGATGATTTGGAACTATTACCTCCTGCCTTTGATCAGATATCCTGGGAAGGCATTGCCGAGAGGGTCGAGGTTGACATTCCTAAAGCGAATGGCCCTGCACTCGATTTATCCACAATAATGGTTCCCATCAATACTCGAACCGGATGTTATAACAGCAGAGGTAGGGTAAATCGTTGCTATCATTATCCTCAAACAGAGTTCCACGATAAGATGTTTAGAAGAGGGTCATCATTCAGATGGTCGGAGATGCTAAATTTCCTTTGAAATGCTCTATTGCATGGGGCCCCTAGGCAATCCCGTTGTGAAATAATATACTATCGTGACCTAATATAACCATGGATGGTCAAGGATCACAGAAAACTGCTAGACTAGAAAGACTGAAATTAGAGATTGTAGAATATATCACAACCAACCCTGGTTGTTCGGCTGCTGATATTGTTGATTATCTTTCGAATACCCGCCGAATGCGTAACCACGGATTGACTTCGCGCAAGGTTGGTTTCTTTATTCCACGGTATTTGAAAAACTGCGTAATGTTCACTCTTGACCGCTCTACTGGCAAGAGAGTATACAGCGTTGCATGAAAAGGTCAAATCGCTGCAGGTACTGGGATGGGTGATGAGCGGCCCTCTGGCAGAAGAACTCTGGCCATCTTTGGATGAATCTCTTGGACGTCAACCTTGTTTCCCTAGTGGCCCTGTTTGGTCAATTCTTCCAACTCTAAAAGGGCAAATAACCGATATGTTAGGCGATGTTGGCTCACGAGAAAGAGACGGAGTCAGTATAGATTCTTCAAAGGGACCAGTCCATATTGATGAAACTGCCCAAATTGAGCCGGGCGTGCATATCATCGGACCTTCTTACATTGGCCCTAATGCTGTTATTCGCCATGGCGCCTACATCAGAGAATATTCTTGGATCTGTGCTAATGCTCTAGTTGGTCATGCAAGTGAAACCAAACATAGCGTACTCTTGCCGGGCGCTAAAGCGCCCCACTTCAATTATGTTGGAGATTCGGTATTGGGGCCCAATGTAAATCTTGGAGCTGGAGTCAAACTATCTAATTTACGAAATGATGGCGGTGAGGTTCACGTCGTCCTTAATGGCAAGAGAATCCCGTCGGGTCTGCGAAAATTTGGTGCAATAATTGGAGCGGATTCACAACTCGGATGCAATGCTGTGACAAATCCAGGGGTAGTTCTTGGATTTGGTTGCTTGGTAATGCCAAATGCTACAGTTACAGGAATTTACGATTCAGATTCGAAGATTGGGTGATTCGATGCTATTCGGCACCGATGGAATTCGCGGGGAAGTCAAGATATCTCCTGATGATGATGCTCAGGCTATTGCAGATTTGTTAGAACTACGTTCCATTTCCCCGAGATTATTGCGACTGGTTGGCGAAGGTATTTCGCGAATCATCGATGTTGATTCTCAAGTTATTATTGGATGGGATGAACGGCCCGATAATCCAGACTTGGTTGCAGCACTCACTCTAGGGCTACATTTAGGTGGATGCAGGGTCGTTCATGGTGGCATTTGTGCAACTCCTGGCCTACACAACGCATTACTCGAAACAGACTCAGCACTGGGTTGTATGGTTACAGCCAGCCATAATCCAGTTTCCGATTCAGGCATCAAGGTCTTCGATTCATCCGGATTCAAGACTAGCCCTGCAATCGAGCGCCAAATTTCCGAACTCATCGTTCAATTAGCTGCTGAAGAAAGAGAAGTGGATCTTGTTCATCAAGAAGAATTATCCAAACCAGATTCGGTATTTAATGCAGATTTCGCGCACCAAGAACTGTTGATTGTACGTCTTGCTGAGTTTTCCGGTATGTTCTCGGCACCTTTGCTTAATGAAATCCTAATCGATTCATCCAAAGGGGCGGCTACAAATTGGCTCGCTGCGTTTCTAGGTAGATATGGCATAGAGGCGAAAGAAGTCTCTACTCAAGCCAATGCTCTCAACGAGAATTGCGGAGCCGGTGAATTATCACCTAACGATTCTTGGACTTGGGAAGAGGCTGCAAGAAATGACCATGTTCTCATCAATTCATTGAAGAGAGCGCCCATGGGCCAAATTATCGCTGCAGCATTGGATGGCGATGGAGATAGATGTCTTTTGATAGAATCGACTGAAAATGGCTGTAGGGTTGTTGATGGGGATGAGATGGCTGATCACATTTTGCGTTCAACAAAGGATGAATGGCACCTGGCCGCTAGTATAGAATCCGATCTCGCTTTGATGACTTCATTAAAGCGACTGGACTCCGATATTCAATTTTCACAAACTGCTGTAGGGGACAGATGGTTATCTGAAGCACTAAGGGGGGATGCAAAACATATCCTCGGGGTTGAAGATTCTGGCCATCTAGTAATGTCTGCACCACATCCTAAAGGTGGGAGATGTTTGGTTGGCGATGGTGTTGCAAGTCTGCTTGCAGTTCTCTGTGCTATGGCCTGTGATGGAAGAGTTGATGCTTTTGATAGGGGTTTCAAACAGCGTACTTCGATTAATAATACTGTTAGATCTCGATGGACGGGAACTAATGAATTAGCAGATAGTGTGGAACATATTGCAACCTTGACGTTAGGTAATCTGAATCGGCATGGCCTAGTAGGGGAAGCGAATTTGATGCTATTGGAAAAAGAAGGCCTCTCTATTGGTATTCGTAATTCGGGCACCCAAGCTAAAACAAATGTATCTTTACGTTTGGCCCCAGGAATCGATAACTCGATTCCATTAGAAACTGTTGAAAAAATAATTACGGCATTACGTCGTGCATTGGTTGACTAAGTATTCGAAATTTCATTTTCGTATTTTTGTCCAAGCCACGTTACTAGTCCCAGCAATATTGCAGTTGCCATTAACATGATTAGAACCATTATTTCTGTTGCACCTGCAAGCATCAAGGTTCCGGCAATTATCCATGCAATGAGTAAATCAATGGCACCTATGACCCTCCAAGCTCGCCGTAGTGTAATCACACCGATTAGCCAAGAGGTTGTAGAAACGGCAAGAAGTAGAACCATCATCAAAACCGTGGTGTGTTCATAATGGCCAAACGCCCCGGTTGGAATTAGTAAATGGCCAATCCACAAACTTGCTGCCACCCAGACCTCATGTTGCAGCACCACGCAAACGACGGCTGCAATCAATCCAATCATTCCAATTGTTATCATGAATAGGGCTGTAGTTTCATCAATGATTGCGATCCAATTTCCAAGCGCGTTCCAACTTATTGGTAAGAATAATGCCAGACCAACTGGAACTGCGGGTTGAACCCATTTGATTGCATTCTTGAAGGTAAATACGGCGGCTATAATTCCCGCAGGTCCGAATGAAATTGTAATTATCATTGCAGCCCAAACAAATCTACCAGCTGCACCCCTGTGGTCGCCTAAATCGCGCTTTAGGCGCTCTGATTCAACCCATTCGAATAATAATACTGAACCGATTAAGAACACTTCTAATGACCACACAGGCACTATCCATGATAGTTCATCGCTGAAGGTTGGCAGGAGTTGTATACTGTCAACTCCCATCAATGAAGTCAGCAATCTAGAAACTAACATCAGAAGTACTATTCCTTCCAAGGCAGAAGGAATTCGAAGTCCGAGGTCCTTTCTTCCAACCAATGAGATTCCTGCGAGGATTGTAAGTGAGCCAAGTAAAACCAATGCTTCCCATTGATATTCCAACTGTACACTTGAATCGCCTAATCTACCTGCAATTTGAATCAAAGTTAGGCCGGCCATAGTCACAGCAACCGGCGATTCAATACCCATTATATCGGGGAGTTGAAGGTTGACTTGTTCGGCTCTCCAACGTGCAATTCCAATGAATAGTACTGAAATGAATGAAGACATTGCAATAGCCAATAGTGAAGACGCAGATACCCATGAAAAGTAAACACCGATTAGAATTGTCACCGAAATGAACGATATTACAATGGTTGGTTTGTGATGAATATCGCCTACGATCATATCATATTTACCGGTTGAAGAACGGCGGCGTGAGCGCTTTTGCTGTTTCTCAGACAGTTGTATTAATTCCGCATCTATCATCTTGATTTGGGGCTCTTCATCTTGCTCAGTCTGTAATTGATCAGTTAATTCTGTACGTGCTAAATACTTCTCAAGACGCTCATCTCTCTGAGATACTTGTCGAAGGCGCGATCTTATCTCTCCTTGGGCGGCAAGCCAAGCACCAGTTCCTACGAAGCAGATTCCCGTTATTGCCAAAGTTGGATAGTCATCAAAACTATTCCCTGCTAATCCTACAGCAATCAATACCGCTATACTGGCAATCGCTGAAGGCAATAGCCGATCTAAAGTTGATGCTCGAGGAAGATATAATCCGCCGAGAGTAACCATGCTCACGATTGCTGCTAGACGAAGATTGTCTATGCCGTTGGGGAGAATATCGCTGTCGGTTAAAGCAACGTTAATCGGCTCATCTAAACCGATTAGCATCAACATAACTGAAATGAAACCTAGTGTAATTGTAATCAATTTGCCTGGCATCAATGCTTCATGCGACAGCCTTTCTCCCTGTGAAAGACGTCTTGCGTTCTCTTCAGACCAACTAACTATCAGTATAGATGCCAATCCGAGAAGTGCAATCCATAATGCTCCAAAACCAAATCTCCATTGCAAAACTATCGCCGCTATTGCCCATGAAACAAGGATGATTCTTGGAGTCCCTTGGTGCCTATCCATTCGCATAGCTAATGCGTGTGAAAGCAATAACACCCCCATAATCAAAACCAGACCATAGGATGTAATTATTCCCGGATTACTGATGAATAGAATAGTACTGAGTGTGGTGATGAAACTAATATTCCATAATCGCATCATCCCACTATCGCGCATTCGCGCGCTTAATTCCGACATACCTGCAAGCCGGCCTGCCAAGTTTACACCGGAATCTCCTAATTTCAAATTTAGAGGAATCTGGATTCCGATCAATAGTAACATGTATACTGTCAAATCAGTTTCACTGATATTTATTGGAATTAAATCTACTGAAATTAATCTGTTCTCAAGGTTGCTGGCGAAGAACAGTAACCAGAACCAAGGGGCTAGTGTTGCCGTTCCGGCTAGTGATGGAGAAACCCTCCGAATCGCTAACCACGCCAACCCAACCCAGACAATCGCTTGACAGGCGAGTAGAGTGCGTGCCCAAATTGTCTCTTCGGCTTGAATTAATAATGTCAGTAAAATAACTACAACAATCGACCCAATCCACAATACATGGTCTGAAACAGCATGTTGATGGTTGAGTAATGCTAAAACGGTAATCGTTGCACTGAAAATTGCGTAAACCGACCATGGCTCTGAAAATGGTGGGTCAATAATGCCCCTTACCATCAAAATCAATACCGCAAGCAAGAATGGCGCTGGCCATAATGCATAGCGCTGTAAACGCTCCCAACTTTCCCCTCGTACCACAAGATATGATGGTCCAAATGCTGAAATCAAGAGTATCAATTGAGCGATCGCATAACCTGTTTCTAGGCGGTGTGACGCAATCGCAAGAAGTGCCCCGAACATTCCTAAACCAACAGAAACTGACCATAGCCCTGGTTTGCCGAGCCCCATTCCATTGAATGCAGATGAAAACCAATTCTCTTCCTTAGCGAATTTAGTTGCCGTGATGGCATTAACCCCCGTCACTCCAAACATCAACAGGAACAATAGCAATTCATCATTGAATGAGACGATTTCAACACCCATAATATTCCAATCGTTGCTAATTGCATGTAGGCCAATCCATAGGTATGAAACTGCGATTCCCAAAGATGCTAGATTGCCCGACTTGCGGAGATAAGCAAGACTGTGCAGCAACAAGGTTCCTAAACCGATCATGACGGCTACGCCTTCTTCGCCATATGGTCCGCCTGCAGCTGAACCGATTGCAAGTAAAACCAAGGTGGCTTGTGCTGCGATTGCATCCTCATTATGATGTTGTGCAATTGCAATATTGAGAGCAACTAATCCCAATAAATGGATTCCCAATTCGGTCTGAGAAATCCAGCCCCAAGAATACATCGAAATTGAAAGTCCATACAGTAACTTCATCGAAATAATAACCCATGTTATTCCTAAAATGTGCATACTTTTCTTGGGGATCCAAACTTCACCTAGCCAAATTCCAAATCCGGCCATCAACAATAATCCAATTGTCGAAAGCATAGGCCCGAGAGTGGTCCCAACTATTGCTCCAATAGCAGACCAAACCACAATCATTGAAATCATGAGGCCGAGATGTATCCTTTTTTCTCCCTCGATTGCGTATTCGGTTACACTATCCATTTCAGGTGCTTCATTTACAGTTCCGTCACGGTTTATTCGGCTAGGGGCATCGCCCCTACTGAAGATTTCAGCTACTTCGCCTATCGCGATATCAATATCTTGTTCGACCTCTACTTCAGGGGGCTCTTCGGAAATTTCCTCTCCGGGCTCAGAATCGAATAGGAAATTGCCTAAATCCACCCCTGAACCTTTCTGGAATTTACGTTTGGAGAGAATTTCATCCTCGGCCTTCTTCTCCATACAAACTTCGACCCCTCGATACTGGCTTTCAATATCACCCCTGATGGATTCGCATTTCAACCCATTGAGGGGGTGTTTTCGGGGAAATCGTACCGCAAGGGAGAAAGACGTCCCGCGGGTCGCCGAATCATGGCGGGCACTATAGGCACCCCCTCGGGTGACCTAAGAGAAAGCGGCATCGTGACTAACGCTAGAGTCCATTGGAATCTTGATAACCTATCTCTTATCGATTTAGCAGTTGAAAGAGGCGAAGGTTTCCTGTCAAACCATGGGGCCTTAATTACTGAAACTGGCGACAGAACTGGTAGGTCTCCAAATGACAAATTCATTGTTGAGGATCCAAGCACAAATCAAGATGTTAACTGGGGTGACGTTAACATCTCAACAGACAAAGTAGTGTTTGAAAGATTGAAGGCACAAGTAATCGATTATCTATCTAAAAGGGATGATTTGTTTGTACAAGATCTCTATTGTGGCGCAGAAGAAACTGAAGCATTACCGATTCGGGTTATCAATCAAAACGCATGGCATAATGCATTTGCTAGAAACATGTTTGTCCGCCCCACAATCGAACAATTAGAATCTCATGTTCCACAATTCACAGTGTATCACGCCCCTCACTTGGAAGCGAATGATGCTAATTTAAATTCACAGTGTTTCGTAATTGTGAACTATGCTGCTGGTGAAGTGATTATCGGTGGCACCAGGTATGCAGGGGAAATCAAAAAATCGATTTTTAGCGTCATGAATTTGATTCTGCCAAAGAAAGGTATTCTTCCAATGCATTGCTCAGCGAACACGACCGGGGAGAATACTGCCATTTTCTTTGGCCTGTCAGGTACAGGAAAAACCACACTTTCAGCAGACCCTAAGCGCGCTCTAATCGGTGACGATGAACACGGATGGGGCGCTAGTGGCATCTTCAATTTCGAAGGCGGCTGCTATGCTAAATTGATCAACCTCTCTGAAGAAGATGAGCCGGAGATTTTCGCGACTACTAAACAAAAGGGAACTGTTCTTGAGAACATAGTCGTAGATGATAACGGTGAGCCTGACTTCTTTGACACAAGCAAAACTCAGAATACCCGAGGTTCTTATCCTATCGAATTCATTGAAAATAGAACTATGGACAGCAAGGGTGGTCATCCACAAAATGTCATTTTCCTAACTTGTGATGCGTTTGGAGTTCTACCTCCAATCAGCAGATTGACTCCTGCACAGGCTGCTTACCATTTCATCTCAGGATATACTGCTAAAGTGGCTGGCACGGAAATAGGGGTTACAGAACCACAGGCTACATTCTCCGCTTGCTTTGGAGAACCCTTCATGCCGATGCACCCCGGAGTTTACGCTGATTTGTTATCCGCAAAGATGGCTGAGCACGGAGCTACTGCGTGGCTAATCAACACTGGTTGGTCTGGGGGAGCGTATGGTGTTGGTAATCGAATGAAAATCAAATATACCCGTGCAATGCTAAATGCCGCTCTAGATGGTGAACTAAACGATGTAGAATATGTGGCTGACAAAAGATTCGGATTTGAGATTCCAACTTCATGCCCTAATGTTCCTGCAGACATTTTGATTCCAAGACAGACTTGGGAAGATGGGATTGCATACGATGCTACTGCGGATAGGCTCGCAGATATGTTCAACAAGAACTTTGAACGATATTCTGAAGGTGTCTCGGATGCTGTCAATGCCGCAGCGCCTCGGACTTGATGTGTGTTTACGCATATTCTGATTCTTTTTACTATGTTCTGTACAAGTAAATTAAATCCGTACTTTGATATCGGACTAGTGGTACGACGGTTTGTTGAGAGCCATGCGTACAAGTACACTGCTTCTTGCCAGCCTGATGATGATGATGTGTTTCTCACCGCTAGTTAATGCGGATTTTGAAAATAATAACGACCCTGTAGAATACAATGTGGCGCCTCTTCTATCCGATGGCATTGAACAAAATGTCGATATTCCATCAAAACTAACAAATTATGATGGCTTGTATGATATTGTGAAATTGGATGAAAACCCACTACGGGTTGGAAACTCGGGGACTTCAGGAAGAGCGCCTTGTTCGGCTATTCAAAATGATGGCGGTAGCACCGGGGACTCTGGAAATACCACTTCAACCGCAAAATCATTAGGAACAGACCCTAATGCTTCGATTCAGGGATGTGTAGATTCTGCAGATACTAAGGATTGGTACTCGGTTCAAATTTCACAAGGATATAATATCGATGTTGAACTTACGTTCACCGCGACCGACTTCGATTTGGGAATTCATAATGGCACAGTATGGATCGACAGAGATTGGGCGGCTTCAGGAACTAGTGAAACGGTATCAACATCAGGTACATCGTTTGATGGCATTGGCGGTACATTCTACATAGAAGTTCTCGCTTATTCTGGAGATGGAATCTATGACCTAGATACATGGACTAATCAAAGTGTTAATTGTACTGATTTATGGGGTGCACAAGATGATGCCAGCACCGGAGGGGATGCGCCTGAAAATTACACAATGTCCCCTACTAACATGGGAACAAATGTAACTTCATCTTACACTGGATGTTTAGATGATGATGATCAATATGACGTGTTTGCATTTGATGTTCCTGCAAGCCATGTTATCGAGGCATCGCTTTCATGGATAGATACCTCAAATGATTATGATTTATATCTGAAGGATAATAATGGAACTAGGCTCGATTATGGGTGGTTCGATAACCCTGAAACTGTATCTTCATTTGGCTCATCTAAAGAAGGTATAGCTGGAACATATTATGTTAATTTGACAGCATACTCCGGTAAAGGAAATTATACTCTTGATATTTGGACTAACTTTTCTAATCCAATTACAAATCTTGTAGTAGAAGAGATTAATTCTGTTGCTACCTCCAACCCAGGTGATTCTTTTTCGGCAGATGTAATTGTAAATAATACCGGTCGACTAAATACAACAGATACTTTTGACGTTGAAGTTTATCTTTCCACAGATACGATACTTTCTGATTTTGACCACCTAATTGGTTCCTCATCTATCACCGGTGTCGAAGTTGGAATTACGAAGACGGTTTCGGTACAAGGCACAATACCTGCTAATATTGTTGAAGGCACATACAGATTAATTGCGATTCTCGATACTACAGAAGTTGTGAATGAATCTAGTGATGATGATAATTCAGGTCTACGCAATTCAGAGGTTACAATCGGCACAGTCGCTACATCTTGTGCCAGCCAAAATGATGCTGCGAGTTCCAGCGATGCAGGTAACACTACATCTACAGCAATTGACTTGGGACAACCTATTGATGTTGAATTCAGAGGTTGTATGGATAGTGCCGATAAGCACGACCATTACAAAATCAGTGTCGCACCAGGAGACAACTTGAATATCACTCTGGTCAATGCCCCTGATGGAGATTTATGGGGCGACTTGGTATGGGACTCTAATGGCAGCAGTATTGACGAATCATTTGGACTTGCTAGCGATGACTACTTCAGCACTTGGGATACCGATCTTAATGGCACAGGAGGAGATTTCACCTTAATGTTAAATTGGACTGATTTCGGATTCGCCGGTTTCACCGGTGGTGCCGGAGAATATCGAATCATTATTGGTGAACCTGTAGATTATGTTGCACCGTTTTCGTGTATTGGTTTCTCAGATGCAGGCACTGGAACGGATGCGGGAACCGATATGTCCAATGCAATGGTTCTCGGGGCTAATCCATTGGTAAATGGCCAAGGTTGCCTAGATAGCCAAGACCCTTCTGATGCTTACCAATTCAATCTTGAAGATAAGGGTAATTCCGAAGTGCAGTTCATACCTGATGTGGGCTCTTCATTCACCTCAAACCTATATGATGAAAATGGAAGCATGGTCGTAGGGTGGAATGGGACATCATGGATGTCCATGGACGACACTGTTCACGAAGGGATGGATGGAACATTCACTTTAGTGGTAGATTCTGCTGGTGGTGAGGGTTACTACAACATCTCAATTACTCCTACAGCCCCTGCTCCTGCGGACCTTGCTGTTAGCAATCTGTCATGTGGAACTGAAATGATTAGTAATGAAGAATTGTTCTATTCCTTTGAAATTCACAATATGCGTGGTCCGGCGATTGAAGACTTTTCATGGACACTTGAACTGATTAATTCTGAAGGGATGGTAGTTGAAGAGATTGATTCTTCGACCATGGGTACATATTCAAATTACGGGCAGATGGTTCTTGAGAGGGCCTCTTCTACGTTCATCAATTCTAGCACTGCTAGCGGAACTTATGCTTGCAAAGTAGTGCTGAATATGGATGGGTCAGTCTTAGAATTAGAACTATTAAACAATGAAATGATCGGAGATAATTTCACCATTCAAAATGAAGAAGAATTATGGGCAAATGATGTTGACCGTGACGGCTACAACACAACAGATACTGGAGATGGCATTGTTGATGATTGTCCAGATAAGTTTGGTGAGAGTTGGGGAGACCGCTATGGCTGCGCTGACCTAGATGAGGATGGGTGGTCCAATCTGAATGATTTCTCACCTCTTGATGAAAGCCAATGGGTTGACGAAGATGAAGATGGGTTCGGTGACAATAGTAGTGGATTCCTAGGCGACCAATGCCCGGGTGTTTACGGAATAGCAAACGGTGAAGGTGGCGATGGCTGTCCTCCATTATTTGTTGATGATGATAACGATGGAATTCAAAACTTAGATGATAATTGTTTAGATTCCCCCGCAGGTGTAGTCGTTGAGGATGACGGCTGTGAAGTCGATACTGATGGAGATGGTGTCGTTGATTCTCTTGATGAATGCCCAGCAACTATTGGCGGTATCAACGCAGTCGATGATGTCGGATGTATAATCACAGATACCGGTGTACCTGGTGATAACGGCTCTGGCGACGGCGGTTCTGGCGACGGTGGTTCCGGAGACGGTGGTTCTAATGATGGCAGTTCCGGAGAAGGAGATGACGACGAAGGCACTGGAGATAGTGCAAAGGGCGGTTTGGATGCTGTTACAGTTGGCGGAATTGGCGGAGGAGTCCTGATTATCATTCTTCTATCCATTCTAATCGTCCGCAAAGGTCGCTCTAATAATGACCTAACTGATGACACATTTGCTAATGCGGCCTTCGCTGATCCGATGATGGGAATGGTTGCTGCAGACCCTAGTATCACAGCTGAGCAATTGCAATATGAACAGCAATTACATGCTGCTGGATATAATGCAGAACAAGCAAGGGCGTATGCAGACCAGCATTTCCGCCCATGGCTAAATCTGTGATTTTGGATAGGAAGGGTCAACAACGTCCCCCGCCAGCCCGTAACATGACCGACGTCATGATGCAGACCAGTGCCGGAAATATCCGAATTCGCTTGTTCACTCAAGAGGCTCCAGAAACAACTGGTAATTTCTTGAAACTAGTAGATTCGGGGTTCTATGATGGGCTTCACTTCCATCGTGTAATTGAACAGTTCATGATTCAAGGTGGATGCCCCAACTCAAAGGACCCTATGAGCCGAAGTGCAGGAACTGGTGGGCCCGGGTGGAAGATTCCTTGCGAAGCAAGTGCACTGAATATGTTGCATGACCGCCCAGGGGTTTTATCGATGGCTAATTCGGGACCAAATACCGGTGGGTCACAGTTCTTCCTAACCACTGTGGCTACTCCTTGGCTAAATGGAGGCCACGCTATTTTTGGTGAAGTCGTTGAAGGAATGGATGTTGTCAAGACTATTGAAGATTGCAGAAAACTTCCAGGGGACAGACCAGCTCAGCCTCAACAAATGATTTCTGTCACTCGCGCTTGAGAAGAGATTACACAACCTGCGGCTCTAGAAGCGTTGCTTTTGGAATGACTTGACTGAGTTAGACCCTCAATGAATTGTATAGTTCTAAATCCATCTTATTTTTATCTTCGATATTTAATTCACTAGACGGTTGAAACTTTACCTGTTTCAGATAATTGAATAATCGTATCCACCTAAATTTTGCAAAAAGAATCAATGCGCGTTTTTTGTCACCGAATGTAGGGTGTGTTGTATCACTTTCTTTGGTCCAGCCCAATTCGTCTAATGCTGACATTCCGTCTTCGGCAATTATTACGTGATCAAACAATTCAATATTCGATTTGGCTTTGGCTAGGTTTGTATCGCCCCGTGCAAAGATTCGCGTATAGTATTCTGAAGATGAATGTAAATGACCTTCTGCAAGATATTCGGCATACGACGATGCCTTTGTCCACATACAATAGTGGTCGTAATTATAGTTTGAAACTAGACGCTTTATCGGGTGGCGTAAGCATGTTAGAAGGACTATACGTTCGTCATTTGCAAGGGTTTCGAAATCTGGCCCACCCCATTCACAAGCGACAAAGGTTACGCCTTTGTTTTCACATTCATCAATGAATGATGTCAAATTGTCTGGTGGCATATCCCAAAGTGGAATTACTTCTCCGTCTTGAACGGGGTTTCCATTTTCGTGGTTAGGCCAAAATGTCTCGCCGTTGGCCATTGCTCTTCTAATGACATAGGTTCCTGCTGCCTTATGCAGATGCTGAAACCAGACTAGGCGATAACTTGCCATCGGGCTATGCTCTAGATTCACACCTTTGACGGTTGCGAGAGGGAAAGGGACATGGACAACCACCTACGCCCTTCAATCATGGGAGATGTACGCATAGAGGCGGACACCATGGGTGAGTTGGAAGTTCCCTCCGACCGTTACTATGGTTGTCAGACTGCAAGATCATTAATCAATTTTGATATCGGTGATGACACAATGCCTCCTGGTGTTATTCGGGCATTTGGTATTCTTAAGCAGGCTGCTGCTAAGGTTAATGCCGATTTGGGAGAACTTGATTCAAATATTGCTAAATTAATTATTGCTGCTTCTGAAGAAGTGGTTAAGGGGGAGTTAAATGACCATTTCCCGTTGCGGATTTGGCAAACCGGCTCGGGCACTCAATCCAATATGAATTCGAATGAGGTTATTGCAAATCGTGCTATCGAAATGGCAGGCGGGGTTTTGGGAACTAAAAGTCCGGTTCATCCAAATGACCATGTGAATCGCGCTCAATCATCTAATGATACATTTCCAACAGCAATGCATATTGCTAGTGCTGAAGCATTAACACACGACCTATTACCTAATCTTATGAATTTGAGAGATGCTCTTGCTACAAAATCTAGCGAGTGGTCTGATATTGTTAAAATCGGCCGCACCCATCTCATGGATGCCGTTCCTTTGACGTTAGGCCAAGAAGCTAGCGGATGGGTTGCACAATTGGATGCAGACATTCGAAGAATAGAGTTTTCCTTAGAGGATTTACATGAATTGGCTCTCGGTGGAACCGCCGTAGGAACTGGCCTCAACACTCATCCTGAGTTTGCAGAAAGGGTGGCTTCTGCAATCGCTTTGAAAACTAGTTTACCATTCGTTTCTGCTGCAAATAAATTCGCTCAATTAGCAGCACATGATGCCATAGTTGCCGCTAGTGGGGCGCTCAATACATTAGCTGTAAGTTTGATGAAAATAGCCAATGATGTCCGTTGGTTGGGCTCTGGGCCTCGTTGCGGATTAGGTGAATTATCGCTACCTGCAAATGAGCCAGGCTCCTCGATTATGCCAGGAAAGGTAAACCCAACTCAATCTGAAGCGATGACTATGGTTTGTTGTCAAGTAATGGGCAACCACACTGCTATTACAATTGGTGGGAGCCAAGGAAGTTTCGAATTAAATGTATTCAAACCGATGATGATTCACAACTTATTGCATAGTGTTCAAATTCTCTCAGATTCTATGCGTACGTTTAGAGAAAGATGTATTGAAGGAATTGTGCCTAATCGTGATGTAATTCAAAACCACCTTGAGAATTCACTTATGTTGGTTACTGCTTTGAATAATCATATTGGCTATGATAAATCTGCAAAAATAGCAAAAAAGGCACACCAAGAAGGAACTACTCTGAGAACAGCAGCTCTTGAATTAGGATATCTTTCGAATGAAGAGTTTGATCAATGGGTTCGCCCAGAAGAAATGACTGGTTCAAAGTAATCACTAATCAAAAGTGGGCGCGTTGAATATTTACGCCCTCAAGAGTCATAAGCAGAATGCACTGGCATCCGTTTAACTGTGAAAGCAGGATGGGAGAACTGGCAGGGGGGTTTCATCCGGGTAGGATAACCGCCCCCCTGCCAGCCTCCGCTGGTGGCTGTCGAGTCGCCATCACCTTCCTCCTCTCCGAAGAGAGGTTTTCAGATCGTTGACATTCCTGTTACCAGGGTGCCTCCTTCTCGGCTGCCGGGTTCTGTTCACTTTCCACCGAAGTGGTCCGCTCCCAGAGTGGTTTCGATTCCACAGTACCCGAAGGTTCTGCTTCTTCTCGACCGGTGCCGGATTTCCACTTTCACACCGAAGTGATCTTGCTTCCTTCCGACGGTGGCCAATCCGTTTTTGTTGAGCGCCCCGAAGTTTGCTCTCCAATTCGGTTTTCGGCCGATGGAGGTCCGTCTCCTCTACTTCCGAAGAAGTATTGGCGCGGTTTCCGTCCGTGGCAGGTCCGTCTCCAAATCCGCTCCCCGAAGGTCGCTTCCCTGGTTCGGTATCCTTCCGATGGTTTCCAAGCCGAGGCTTTTCCACCAAGCCGTTCGTTGCAACAGAGGTTGTCCCGAAGAACTGTTACTGCTACATCTCCCGACAAAACACAGTCATTGGTAATTCCATAACCGAAGTCATGGCCCTCCCTGTACCACATTACCCGAAGGTCATGTAGCAAATCCTTCGCCGAAGCTCCAGATTATCCTGTGGGCGGGGGGACTTACAAACCCCGAAGAGTCTGTATCTCCCTGATCGCCTCACTCGCCCCGTCTCCAGGGTTTGTGACCAACACTTTGCTCGGTTTGAGCAGGCCGTTTGGCAAGGGACCCGGAAGACTTCCGAAGAAGTCCTCCACCGCTCCGTGAGGAGCAGCACTATTCATGTGGGGAGCGGGGGCAAATAAACTTTACGGTTTTTTTGTGCCATTTCCAGCGGAAACGGGGGATTGCGAGGGGGTTTTCCACTGCATCCACTGGAGCCGCGGCCTAAGAAATAACATTATTCTCGCAAAGAACGAAGTTTTGCCGCTAGTGCTGACCTTCTCCCATCTGTCACAGTTGTATTTTCATTTGAGCGGCGCTCGAACAATTCTTTATCCCAAACTAGAATTTGCCCATCATCGAATCCAAAACCAATTCTTTGTTCTGTTGAATTTGAAACCTGTGGACGGGAGGTGGGCGCTGAAGCAATGAGGTCTCCTGATGAATCTCGAACTTCTATTAATCCGGATGTAGTTTGCCATCTTCCACTCCAATGCAATCCATTAAACCCAGATACTTGGGTGGTAATTTGGTGGCCTTTAGAACTCCAAATTTCTTCGCCATCGGGGGTACGAGCAACCAAGTCGCCCGACTCCAAGGCCGCGATATAGCCATTTTCTGTACAAAGTAGCGACTCTATCGATGCCGCCTCCTTCGAAACCTGAGCGCCTTTGATCGAAGATACTGTTCCATCCGCATGCCCAAATAGTAAGTTCGCACTACCAGATATCCCACAAGTCACAGGTGACTCTGTAGCTAACTCTTGATAATTTTCACCGATTAAAACACCACATTTCGGACGACCTAATCCTACAATCAATTCCTCTCCCGGATGAATAAACCATGGCTTTTCGCCCATTCTATCAACATGGATTAATTTTCCTTCGAGTGAAAATTTCCATATTGCACTTTCCATAAAATCTCCGTGCTCGATATCATAGACGCTAGATGTTGCGATAATTTGGCCGTTGAAAAGTGTTAGGAGATTCGCTGACCCTTCTAATGCATGGCTCCACAGTATTTCGCCATCGCAAACACATGTGAGGTGTAACCCTGCTGTGACTATGACATGGTCATCGTTAACCAAAATCGATTCTATTCTATCTGCGCACTGTGTACTCCACAAGATTGCGCCTTCAGGGTCCCATTTTTTTAATGCCCCATCCCAGCCGCCGGCGATTATAGATGCGTCTTTTCCCATGTGGAGGGCGCTTACCGATTGACCAAGGTCTCGGATCACCCATGCCGCCTGAATCAGATCCATGGTGAGGCTAAATGGCGAACAGTGAATAGGATGTCGGCCTCAAGTGTCTAAAATTACTGACTTCCGAGGTACGGTGAAGGTTAGGGCGAAGGCGATTATCGAAAATAGACAAGCGCTGTAATAATGACCTGCAGTAAAGAATACCAATACGCACGAAGTCTGAATCATGCCTCTTGAGCCCTTTTTTATTCCAATGAAGGCAAATCCTGAAGCGATTATGGCGAGCCCTATCATTGCCCAGCCTACCATGATGTAAAGGCCCGCGGCGGACTCATCAATAAGTGGAAACTCCATTTCTTGGTCAAAATAACTGATTACTCTAACACAAGAACCGTTTGTAGATCTCCCAATACATTCGACTTCGGCGAAATCTTCGGTTGGAGGAATATCGAAATCAATCGTAGTATAGCCCTTTTCCTCAAATGGTGATGGTGGATTAAGAATCAATCTATGGCGCACAGCATCATTCTTACCATCATCATTTGATCTCAATATCTCTATTGAAGTTAAACCAGGGGTTGCCCCAGAGATGGTAAATCTTCCATCGTCATCAGTTTGTACGGTTAAGGGAGGTCCAAGCCTCCCATCTTCTATTCTCCTTTCTAGGTAAATTGTTGCATTAGCAAGAGCTTCGCCGTCTGACGTTACCTTACCTTCAAACTCTGCTGAATCAAAAGGCGCTCCTTGTGCCATCCCATTTATCCATTCATGTGGCCGAACAAGGCCGGATTCTGGATTTATGAAATCGAGCCCATTTGCAATTCCAAGTCCGCATATAATGAATACAAAAATTCCTATCGTGCGAAGTATGGGGTGGCCATCTTCGCTCTTAATCTCAAAAGCTATTCCGCTCGATTGGAAAACCGGTTCCACTTCAGGAAGGCTTTCAATATCCTCGAGAAGTTCGGACATATTGGCCCCTAAACATCGGACCTACTTGATAGAGACGCGTCCATCTGATTTTGCAATTAGGCGTTGAAGTTCTGCTTGTCCACACCAAAGTGTTAGTTCGTATCCCTCTTTACCAGTTACAATTCCAAGATCATAAATTTGACTGACATAGGCTTCAGCATTGCGCCCCTCGGATTCACTTTCTGAAACAATAAGGGTGGTTTTTGACCCATAAAGTGAATACAATATCGACTCTCTTAATTCTTCCAAACCTAGCCTACTGTGCGATGAAACAATCATTGCCTCCGGCATTCCCATCATTTTCACGACTTCCTGTGCAGCCTCTATATCGCCTCCTGCGTCGCTCTTGGTGAGTACTACTTTCATTCGAAGGTTAT